>SDBT01003180.1_pt1 | contig 28546 bp, 28 predicted proteins | sample 2277101 | NCBI WGS metagenome assembly SDBT01 (sample SAMN10404973, study PRJNA504765) | marine sediment metagenome | isolation source: marine sediment core GS10_PC15, 103 cmbsf | place: Arctic Ocean: Southern Knipovich Ridge | collected 2010 | reverse complement strand
CCAAGTTCATGCCGAAGTTCTTGTAGACGCCATCGTAACCGTCGACGTAGGACACCTTGGAGTTACCCAAAGCGGTGCCCGGGCCGAGGATGGTTTCCGTCCTCGCCAGGTTATTGCCCTCGATGTCGAGGATCTGGATTTCGTCCATTCCCACGACAGTGTCGCCGTTGTTGTCCGTGACGTCGATCAAGAACTGCAAATACTCTTCGGGCAGACTAGGGCCACCGCCACCGCCGCCATTATTGCCTCGGCCACTCCAGCCACCACCGCCACCGCCGCCGCGACCTCCGTCGCCGCCAGCGCCGCCGCCCTTTTCCTTCTCAGGCTTGCCGCGCCCGCCGCCACCGTTACCTCCAGGAGTAATCTTGATCTCGCTGGATACGGTGGTCCAAAACTGGGCAGTGGTCATGCGTGCGAAATGCCGACGATGGCATTCCCCGAACCAAGCCCGATATTCGGCTCCAGTCGACGGGCCCAGAGATTGTCGGCCAGAGCAACGCCCGGGAACTTCTCCAGGATCGTAGCCTCTGACCAGCCATCGCCATAACTCAACAGAGCGAGGGGTCCGAGTGTGCCGGCTGTGGGCGGAGTGCTTCCTGCCGTGGCCTGAAGCATCACGGGCGACATGGACGCAAGCATGATGCTGATATCGCCATCGGCGTCAGCGTCGGTCAACCGAACCCACGCGGTCCCGGCGACAACCGTAATTCTGGTATTCTGTGCCATGTTATCGGCCTCTTCCTATTGCGGTGTCCCGCTTTTGATACCAGCCCGCGAGCGCCTTCTGGCGCTGTCCGCAGGCAATGAGTGCCGCTCTGTCTTCGAGCCAGTAGCTCTCGACTTCGGCTTGTGTCAGGGTCGCCTCCGCGATCCACACGGGCCGGTCGCACGCCTTTGTCAGGACGGCGCTCGGCTTAGGGAGCTTCGGTGCTACCGCTAAGATTGTTGAGCCGCATGACGCCAGCAGCCCCAAGGCCACAAGCATCAGCGTCAGTCGCGTCACGTGCTTCACGCTGCAACCTCCTTAAAAGGGTTCCACGTTCCTCGGTGCTGTCCAGTAGCTGCTCCGCGAGGAGCCTGGAGCTATCCCTGAACGCATCCGCGATCTCCTGCTGTCTGGCTACCTCTGTGGCCATAGCGGCTTCCCAGCGGGCGCGTTCGAAGCCCCTGCCGGTATCCCAGACGAACCAGTAAGCCATGGCCGCGAGGGCTGCGAAGAGCAGATATTTGTAGACGCCGATCGCGTTGAAGAGGATACTAAACATGAAGCACCGAACAGATGCCCCAGATCATGCCTAGGCTGACCAATACGATGATCGCCTGACACACCGGACGTAGAATGTAGTCGCTCATTGCTCAATCCCCATGTTCTTGCCCCACTGTCGAACAGCGGCAGCGGACACCCAGGCTGCGAGCAGCATTGGGTAGACTTGCGCGAGATACAGCAGGCTGGTGCCAGGCCACAGTATGGGAACCAACACCATAAAAACAGGCCCTAGGCTGACGTTGATCGTCAGGCCCCAGTAGCCTAGTGGTCGCCAAGTCCTACTAAGTCCAGCAGTTTGCACCATAACGAGTGATCCTCTTTACCTTCAGGCTCCAGGTCCTCGATAGCGACTTGTGCCAAGATTGCATCCATGAACGCGATTGCATACACGGCTATCTTCCTGCCGTTGCGAGCCACGTCGCCGTTGATCATGTCGCGGGCGGCTATGAACTCTTCCGTGGTCGGCGCTGTCGGGAGCATACGCAGGCCCCTGCCCTTGCGGAACATGCAGCGCTCCATGCCAATTACCAGGCATTTAGTGCTCACTTCCGTCTCAAGCACTAAATCTGGTGTCCCCACCAAGTCCAGGCCCAGGAGTTTACCCATGCGCTCGTAGTTCGATTTCCACGTCAACTGCACCAGTCCGCGCCCGTAGTAGCTCTCACCCGTAAGCGGGTCAGGTAGTGCGTAGTTGGTCCGGATGATGCCTTTGTTATAGAGCCCCGTGACCGCCCGGATAGCACCGGCATTGGTCTTGGCGAATCCTTCCCGAACGGGCTGCATGCGCTGCCCGGTCTCGTGGAAAGCCGTTGCCAGCACATAGGCTACATGGGAGGGGAGCATGCCCGCTGTCTCAGCGAAGATGCTCTCCATGCCCGCGACTTGCGCTGTGGTCAACCGACCCCTGCGGAACAGGGGCCGGATGCTGTCATAGAAGACGGCGCTCATCGTGTAGCCGTGCCTATGCCCTGCGCCGCTTTCGCGTCTTCCTGCGAGTTGTCGAGCTTGCCGGTTGCCCGGGCGATTACCACCGCGTCCCACTGCGCCTTGGCAGCCTTCTTGCGATCGGCCATGGCCGCGATGCGATCGTCCAGCGCGTCACGCTGTCTGCGCAGGGAGTTCTCCATGCCCATCGCAGCCTGATCGTTGGCCTCTTCTTGCTCTGCGCGCTTCACTGCCAGTTTCATAACGGCTGCTTCACGCGACGTGCGCTGTTCCTCCAGCTTGGCCTTGGCGTGTGTCGCCAGGACCCGGAGGACCTGCATGACGGTGTCATAGCGTTTCTCGTCGCCGCCCATGCGACCGATCGCTCGGCAACCCTCGCGCTTCAACTGCGCAGTCATGCCGACGTGATCCTGTGGCCAGGCCAACTTAGATGCGTTTGTGTCGCTCATGTGTCTCTCTCGGGGTTAAAAGCGTCGGCGAGTAATGCCGAACGCATTTGGGGTTCGAGACTGCCCACGCATGCCGCCATACCCATCGGGCGAGCGTCCAGTGCGTAGCGGGTCTTTCATCATGGCGTTGTGCGCCGCGAGTTGTGCAGCCATCTTGGCCTGAAGCTCATCCTTGCGGAGGTGCTCGATCCATGGCCGGCAAGCGCCGGCGACTGCGTCTAGCCTATCGTCGTGTATGAGAGCGCCCTTCTCGCGAGTGATGCGAGATAGCTGATACCACAGACTGTAGGAAGCCTGCTTCTCAACCGAATACTTCTTGCATTGCTCCCAGTCGCGCTTGAGCAGCCCTGCGTCACAGATGAACTTGCCAGCACCGATGATCGGCTCCAGCGTGTCAATGATCCGCAGTTCTTTCTGGCCAGTCTCCCACACGTCTTCCACAGCACATTGATGCTTTTGGAAGAGGGTCGGTTGCCAGGTCGAACTCAAGGCACCCTTACCGTAGTTCTCCTCGATAAAGATGCGCTCGGGCTTCCACTGCACGGCCACGTTGGTCAGTTGATCCATGGCGTCCTGGTCCAGGCCACCGGCCACACCACCCACGTCAACAAGGAAGATTTTCCCTGCCATCTCGCGGGTGACTGCGAACGAGGTCTCATCGCCATTCTGCCCACCACCGGCGGGATCGACATACATGACTGTGCCGCTGAACACGCCGAACTCCTCGCCGAAGCTCTGGACCCGGTAGTAGCGCTGGACGAGCGGCCACCCCGACGGGGGATGGATGCGATCGGCCTCGTGCTGCTGCCAGTTGAGCACCAGTGGTGCGCGGTCCAGGTTGATGTCCATGAACCTGATCTTCTCCGCCTTGAGCGGGAAGCGTTCGGCATCGGACAGGCGGGTGTCCAGCATGTGCTGGAGTTGGAAGTATGCAGCGCCCTGATCAGTCTCTTTCTTGACCAGCCAGTCCTCGCCCAGTAGCACGGGGTCGGTCGGCTTGCCTCGGTCGCCCATGGGCCCGCCGCCCGTTCTCAGGGCGGGCTCGCGCTCCATGGCTTCCCGGATGGCGGGCGCCAATGTCTCTGCGTAGTTGCTCTCTTCTGTCAATGTCGGGTATCTGCCCGGCCACACACGGATGGTGTAGCCACGGCTGAACAGCCCGTTGTAGATGCTGTCGATCGACTGCGGCGTGCCGAGATAGATGATCTCGCCCTTCGAACAGATTGAAGTGAAATCCCTCGAAAGGTGAGTTAGGCGCGCACGTTGAACTTCGGTCATGCTATTCTTCGCACTCTCGATGTCATCCGCGATCAGGATGTCAGCGCGCTTCCCCTGCATATTCGACGTGATGCCGATGCAGGCGATGCTCGGTGACTTCTCGGCTCCCTTGAGGTCCCAGTGAATATCGAACGCCTTGACGGACGATCTGTCACCATGCGCCTTGTCGGGTCGCATGCACTCAAGCTCGGGCATGCCGTTGATGATCTGGATGATCCAGCCGCTGATCTCTTCGGCCATGTCCTGGCCAGCGGAGATGATAAGCACGCGGGTGGTCGGGTCGTGTATCTGACGCCACACAGCATATGCGGCGGCGATGGTTGTCTTGGCCTGCCCACGCTGCGCCTGGACCATGCGGTTCCTCGGGCCCGTGGCTAGGAAGTTGGCGATGTCAAGCTGGAGCGCCGTGCACGTGAAGCCCATAAGGCCCTCGATCACGTCGAAGAGAAACGGTCCGAACGTGGGATACTCCGCTTGGAGCAGCCGCAGATCGTCCCATCTCTCTCCGCGCCCGAATACGCGGGCGTCTTCAGCCATTCTCGACCACCCGGAGGTCCGTGAGGTTCACGAGCCCTTTCCGATTGCTGCGTCGATCGGCGAGGCGTTGAGCGGTGCCCGAGAGCACGTCAATCTCCTCGCTGTCGAAAGCGATCGAGTTGTCCTTGAGGAACTTGGATATGGCGCCAAGCATCGCCGGATTAGGTTCCGTGGCCTCGTCCTGATTTTCGTAGGCTTCGAGGATTTCCGTGAACGTCTGAGCGAGCTTGGCGTGTAGGATACCAAGTGCGCTCTCGTTGGCTGCTCCTTTAGCCATAGTAGCTCCCTATGAATATGCCAACGGCGGTGATGGCGACCGGGACCACAAAGGCGATGCCCAGCAACTTGCCGCGCATGCGCTCCAGTGTTCTAAGCCGCTCATCATGTTCGTCGTTGACTTCGTTGTTGCGGTCCTCGATACGGCCGATCCGCGTCGAGGTCTCGTCATGTTTCAGCAACAGGTGTTTGACGTCGACACTTACCTCACCCACTGCTACCATCAACGCCGTCAGGCGATCGCCGGTGTTCATGGGTCCAACTCAGCCCTCACAGCCACCATCGCCTCGGGGCTGATAGTGGCGGCTAGGGCCAGAAGGGCCTTCTCCATGCGAGGTATGGGCTTAGGTTGCGGAGTCGGCACCGGTAGCTTGGTGAACCTCCCGTTAGAGAACGGGGTGTTTTCAGGGTGATCCCCGGCCACTACCATAGCCTTCTCCAGATGCGGATACTTCTTGCGGGCTGCTTTGACGGTTGTCACGTCGCGCAGCGTGAGGACGACTTTGCCGGCCTCAATTACAACTACAGTCATCAGCCTACCTTCCAGATTTTGACGTCAGAATAGACTTCGCCGATGCCCGTCGAAGCCGGAGCGCCGAACCCGGTATTGGAGTTGGTCGAGTTCGTGTCACCCTGTAGCTCGAAGTTATCGGTGCCCGTGGCGGTGAAGCGTCCAGATATGATGCACTGGTCGGTGACGTCGGACGAACCCGCCCGTGCCTGGCTCGTGCCCTTGAGCGCCGTGGTGCTACTCGAAGTGTTCCGCAAGCGGTGCTGGGTATCCATGCCGCCCTGGCTGTAAGTCGGGCAAGTGGCCATGATGAAATATTCGCCGTCAGGAAGAGTAATGACGCTGCTGGATACCGAGGCACCAGAGATTTCGTTTGTCAGCACCGTGTTCAGATCGCGCTTACGCCACGCTCCCGAAGTGAAGGTGCCGCCGTTCGTGCCGCTCGACTTCTCGTCCTTGACGTGCAGCAGAGCCCCAGCGAACGCGTTGGCTCCACCATCTGCGATCTCAGCAACCACGAATGCCGTGGTAGCAAGCTGGGTCGTGTTGGTGTTCACAGATGCCGTAGGGGCCGCTGGGACGCCGGTGAACGTGGGACTGGCCACGGTCGCCTGAAGGGCGATCAGATCATCCACATACTTCTTGCGGGTGGCGTGATCGTCGAGCGTCGGCGTGGCAGCCACAAGCAGCATGGCCGCAGTCATCTGCGCGGTGCCGTCGAGGAGCATGGCTCCACCGCCACCGACCACATCATCCACGTATTTCTTGGTCGCGAGTTCCAGGTCGACGGTCGGGGCCACACCTGTCTGAGGTGCAGTAAATGCCGTCGTGCCGTCCTTGCGCACCAGGTCGTCGGTGTCGATGGACGCGGCACTCGCCGCAGCAGCGGCAGCCGAAGCGGCGGCAGAAGCGGCATCGTCGAATGCAGACTGCGCAGCCGCCGCAGCGTTTGCGGCCTCGGCCACGATGTCCACGCCGTCGACGCGCCCGTCCAGGATTTCCTGCATCAGGAAGAACTGCTGTCGGAACGCCAACTGCAAGTTGCGCTTGGTGACGTCATCCCCAGCCTCGAAGTCCACGCTGAACACAGTCGGTGAGACCGTGCGCAGGATGACAACAACAGAGGGGTTGGCGATGCTGTCGGTGACGTTGATGACGAACTCACTATCGAAAGTGAACGTGCGGAAGATTTGAGCACCGCCGCCGTCTAGTTCGCCCTCCACATACACCGAGATGTTCGTCGCGAAGTCATACCCGCTCGCAAGCGACAAGGTAAAGGTTCGCGCACCCGTAGTGTAGTTGTAGGATTGCTTTGAATAGGGCACTGCTGCCTCCCGTGATTAGGGGCGAGCTTCCGAAGCCCGCCCCCGTGCATGATTATCCGTCGGCTTCCGATATGGCAGCCGCTACTCCAGGATCAGCGAAGATGTCGCTCAAACTGTTATTGCTCGGCTCCGCAGCCGCAGGTTGCGACTTGTCGAAGAACCGGGAGGCAAAGAAAGTTCCGGCGAACGGCGCAGCCTTCGCAGCCTGCCGATCGTAGTAGCTGAAGTCGCCCGTGACTGCGTTGATCGCAGCACCCGGGACGCGCCGGAGGTTATCCATCTGGGTGAACACCGGAGGCACGAGGCTATTGAAGGCCCCGTATTGATTGATCCTCGCGTCGTTCTGGCCCAGCACTGTCGCAGCCGGGTCCCAGATCATGGGTATCCAGCTTGTCAGGTTGTTGTAGGTGAACGCTCGGACCAGTTGGCCCTCGATGTCGTCGTCCCGCCCGTCTATGACGTCGCGGACCTGGACGGCCACCATAGCCGTGAGGCCACCCATAGCGAGGGCAACCATGGCTTGAGTGTCCATATGTTGTGCGTTCCTCAAGAACTGTTTCTGGAAAGCCGCCATGGGGAAGGTCATCAGGTGCGTCATGATACTACCCCAACCGGAGTGCATCCAAGCGTCCTGCTCACCAGCCATGCTCTTCTGCACGACTTGGTTCCTGTTCCTCATGAGCGCCGAGCCAAACGTATCCGCAAGGTCCGGGTCCCAGTTCTCGAAGTGAAAGCGTTCTACGAATCCATCCTTGTCCCAAGACATCATCCGGGGATCATTCATGAGAGCTTCGAGTTCTTGGAGTATCTCCAGGTCTAGACCCAAATCACGGGTCGCTCTCTCCAGGAACTTGCCTTCGGCGCCTCCGTTGAACTTGAGTTCTCTGAAGACCTTGTCGGCCATCCCCATCATCGCAACCTTGTGCTGATAGGTCCGCACTTGGTTGAAGACGTTGAGATAGTTCTGGATGAATGAAGCGTTGCTGGTGTAGTCGCTCAACTTCTGCTGTAGCTTCTCTGTCATGGTGGCCATCTCAGCCTTGCCAACATCGTCGAGGTCGAGCCACTCCGCATACATGCGGTGGTCGAGCCCGATTTCGCCAGTCAGGTAGGCCATATCGCCCAGCAGTTTCTTGTCAGCAACCTTCAGGTCCGCGCTCAACCACGGGGCAATGCCGCGTCTGAAGTAGACGCCGACGCCCATCTGGGCGATCATTGCACCAGTCTCCCCAAGCTGGGTAAGACCTAGCTTCTCCAAAAGGCCGAGGTTCGCGAGGCGCTTTGCCGTCGCAGCCACTCTTCCGATACCCTTTTGTGTGACGCCGCCCGAGAAGCCCCAGACGGGACCTGCATCGAAGTGGCTGAACATAGCGTGGATCAGATCGGACTTGGAGACTTCCTCGCCCAGTGCACGCTGCTCCGCCTGGAGGGCAGAGATAACCACATTCCGCTGTGCGCGGTTCGTGATCCCCACCCGGGCCAGGGCCGAAGAGCCCGACACTTGCCTGGCGTAACGCTGCCAGGTGTTGTGCATATCGTTCTCCAGCAAGTCGACCAGTTGCAGCTTGCGGCCATCCGCGGTCTTGATCTCGACCGATAGGTCCAGTTCATTCCGGGACTTGGCAAAGCCCTCTTTGGCCGCGTCTTCCGACGAGCCTTCGAGGCGCCTCATGAGGTTCTCGACGTCGACTTCAGACATACCCGACAGCTTCAAGTTCTCCCGAAGGAACGACCGCCCATCGCCCGAGAGCAAAGTGCTGACGCTGCTGTCCATGCCGAAGTCGCCCTGCCGTGCACGGAGAAGAACCGCCTTGGCTACTGCCTTGGCGTCCTTGTCTATGTCCATGCCGGCACGCCGGTAGCCTTCCGTGAGTGCGCGCTCGATGTCTTTCATCTTGACGCCCTCCCGGAGGAGGCGGTTGATCGCGAAGCCGTCCCAGCGATAGGGGTTGTAGCCCGATCGGGGCTTGACGTGCGAAGCCTCCTCGAAGCCGTCCAGTGCACGCTGGCCAGTCTTGCCGCGTGCGATGGCGAACGCCTCGAAGCCAGCCGCGTCGTAGCGGTCGGCTGCCTCGGTCAGGTGCTTGCTGCGCGTGGACTTCTTGCCCAGTGCGCGGTCAGACATTTCCAGCATAAGCTCGCGGTTCCACGCGCGCCGTCCGGCGTTCGAGGTGAAGTGCCCGCTGTTACGCCAGGTCTGGCCGGTCTCTTGCGCCCACAAGTGCATGAGCGGCTCGACCTTGCCGGCGATAGGCGTCTGGATACGCGCGTGATACATCTCCATCGTTGCGCTCGAAGTAGCCCGGCCTCGGCCAAGCCCACTCGGGCTCTCGAAGACGGCACCAGCGATCCAGTTCCCTACGGACGCGTTGCCCTTGTAGAGGTCGTGGAAGTTCTTGGTGCTGAAGCCACCGATGTCATTCAACGCCACTCTGGCCCACCACTCGTCTGCGTGCCTTGTCTTTGCGTCTATGAAGGTGCCGTCGTGTCGCCAGCGATCCGTGAAGTCGATCCACCCGGCCTCGGCACCGCCGATGTCCCCAGCGGGGTCCTCCAGCACGCGCCTCGGTCGGCCACCAGTGCCGGTCGCCGCAGCGCCCAGGCTCTGTGGGGTCTCGCCACCAATGACGGTAGCACCCGACGTCGGGTTGCTGTCGCCCTCCTTGACCATACTCTCCAGGTCGAAGTCCTCGGTGACGCTCGGCTCATCTCTGGCCACTCGCCCGAAGAACTCGGCCTCGGCGGCTTTCATGTTCAGGGCCTTGTTCAGGTTGAAGGTCGACCCCAGGATACCACCAGCGGCGGTGCTCATGAGCATGATAGCAGCAAAGTCGGTCCAGTCGGCTACGTCTCGCGCAGCATAGTCTGCCACGCCAACCACGACACCCGCTTGTGCGCCGGCCGATATTCCGACAGCGCCACTCGCGAGCCGTGTGCCGATACGAGGGGTCAGCCCCATCCTCGACGCCGTCCGCAGCATCTGCTGGGTCAGCTTGGCAGCACCGATGGCACCGCCCGAGAATGCGATTAGAGGGAGGTCCATGTCGATGAACGCAGACGCCATGATGCCCAACTGGGTGCCGGGGCTCTGCGCCTGTAGCCGGCGAGCGCGCTCCATGTCATCCATGATGCGCTTGACCGCGCGTTGATGTCCCTCCAGAGTGTTCTCCAGGAGCACAGCCTTCGCCTGATCCATGTTGAAGCTCGGGGGTAGTCTCTTCGCAGCCTCTTCCTTGTCATACGCCGTGCCCTCCTCCCTGAAGCCCAGGAGGCCCTTGAAGCCCTCGTCCTCGACCATCCGGACAACCGCCTGTGCGGTAGGTGCCACGGCGTCCTTGAAGGTCTCGAAGCCGCTCTGCACGAGCAGCGCGTCCTGGTGCTCTTTGAAAGCACGGGTGCCTGGGATGTCGACCAGGGCGGGGTTTGGGTCGGGTGTTGCGCTCGGTGCGGGCGGCAACTGCTGTGCGCCCGGGCTATCCGGATCAACGTCCGCGTTAGCAACAAGGAGCGTAGTGTCGATCTCGCCCTCGTGGGGCAAACCGTTATGAGGCATCTCGCTCTCCTGTGAAATAAAAGGGCCCGTGGATACCGCCTTATCGGTGCGGTCCACGGGACTTGAGTTAATCGAAGAAGTCGACCCTCACACCACGATTGATCATGGTGTTCGCCGCTTCATTCGCACGGCGGTTGAGGTTCGGCGCATCGGGTGTCGCGGGGAAGTCCTTCTTGAAGAGGTCTCCCGCTGCTCGTAGGTCTATCTGCAAAGGCGTGCCGGGGACACCGCGAAGTGTCCAGGCTTGGACAAGCAACTCGCCGTCCACGTCTACAGATGCAGTCAGCCGTGATACATTACGCCACCGCTGCTGAATTGCTCCACCCAGGCTTTCGTTAGGAACTCGGGCGTTGGCACCAAACAAGTTGAGGACGCCAACACCAGCCTCCTGAAGATGTCGGGGGAGATACGAAAAGATAGTCGTGTCGTCAAGCTCCGGGTGATCCTTGAGGAACCCCGGCGAAGCCATGTAGTGAAGGATCGCGTTGTTGACCGCGTTGGGCCCGGCATACATATTCGCCTGGCCTCCGAAGGTCTCTTGCATGACATCCTTGTTCATCTGGACGAACGTGTCACCGATGAAGGCAGAGTGCCGCATCAGTTCCTGCGCCGCCATAGGCACCAGCGTGCGCGCATCTGCGCCCGGCATTGCGGTCTTGAGCCGCATAAGCCAACGCTCCAGTCCGCTATGGACCAGGGCCTTAACTACATCCCCACGCACAGCCTGCTCCTCTGTGGGCAGCTTGGTGAAGATGTCCGCGTAGTTGGTGTCTCGGTTGAACATGGCTTGCAACAGCCCGATGTCCTGGTCATCGATCAGGTCGCCCACTGCTTCGGATACCTCGGCCTGCGTCTGAGCAGAGATTTGGAAAGCATCCATCGCGTCACGCTGCACCTGGGTCATCGCCAGTCGCGTCCCGACAAGGAACGCGGCGTCGGGTAGATTGCCACCAGGGCCCGCCGTCTCCAGGATACTCTCGGCCCGAGTCCGGGCTTCGAGATTGTAGAACTGCGCGGACAATTCGGGCGCGATTTCCTTGAACCGCACATAGCGTTCGATGCTCTGCACGGCCTTTTGGTTCACAGTCTTCGTGCCGTCTTGGTTCAGGACAATCAGGCTGGCATTCATGACGTGGCTCTCGGCTGCCCGAAACCTCGCGTCTACTGTGCCAGCGTCCTTGTAGGCGTAAAACGCACCCTCGTTCGCATTGCTGTCGGCAACTGCCTGATCCACCTCAGTCTGAGCAGACATATCGTATTGCTGCTGGAGTTCAACCGCGCGAGCTTTCGCCTGCTGATCGAAGAAGCGTTCCTGAAGTTCGTTCGACAGTAGATCGCCGACACCACCATTCGCGGCAGCGAAGTCGATCTCGGCCTGCTCCTCACTCCACTTGGTGTGCTGCTCGGTGACACTGCGCCACTTCTTCATGGCTCCTTTGATGCCCGCCGTATTCGTGGTGTCTGTCACCAGCACACCGTTCTTCCGGTAGATTTCATTGCGGGCCAGGATGTAGCTCTGCACCGCAGTCTGCATCTCCTGATCCGTAGCAGCGTCGTTGTCCAATACACCCTGAAGCGCAAACTCCACTGGGTTCATCTCCAGAGAGATGTTGAACATAGCCGTCTCATCGGCGACCTTGCTCGCAGCCACGAACCGCGCCTTGGTAGTTGCGATCTCGGCGTTGGCAATCGAGGTGGTCATCAGAACACCGTGGTGGTCCCTGATAGCATCGCGGTTGGATTTCCAAGTGGCTCGATCGATCTCTCCATCAATCCACCTCTTATCCTCCTGCGCCATGAACATGGAAGCCTGCGCGTATTTCTCAGCCTGCACCCGCTTTCGGGTTGTGGCGGCGTTGGCCACGGCGACGTTATGTGCGTCCCCGACCAGCGGCGTCTGCTGATCCTTGTAGGCTTTCAGAATGGCCTTAGCGTAGGGCTCCGCCTGTTCACGATCCGGCAGGGCACTGTAGTCCCGGCCAGCCGCAATGAACTTGTTGGCATTACCAAAGCCCGCGATGTAAGCGATTGCGGCAGACTCGATGTCGCCCATGGCCCACTTGAACTTGCCACTGGGATGTAGACTTCCAGCCGTCATCACCGTCCAGTATTCCTCACCCAGGCGTAGATTGTCCTCGTCGCTGCCGTTGCTTGGCCTCAGCCCGAACCCGGGATCGGCCAGCGTGGGAGGCATGACCTGCATGGGGCTCTGTGCTCTGGTGCCAGCGTTGGCGCCTACTGTGACCAGCGGACCCTCGATATCCGGCGGAGCATCGTGCCCGCTCTCCGCATGGAGAACAAGCCCGACCGTAGCCGCACCGAATGCCTTCCAGTCACCACGGTCGATCGCCTCGCCGGCGACCAGGAACCTTGTCTTGCCGGCAGTGTTGGCAGGATCGATGGCCCGCCCATAGGCGGCATTGGCGTCCGCATACTTGCTGTCGATGCCGAAGCTGGCGTCGATGGCCAGGTAGCGGTTCTGGTATTCCCATGGCGTCATGTCCCCGTGGCGCATCTCTGCGTCCAGGGTCTGATGCTGTGCCAGGCGACCGGTGTTCAGTTCACCCCGAAGACGGGTCTGATACTGCGTCTCGGCGTTGTTGATGCGGTTCAACTGGTCCGTAGTGAAGCTGTCAAGAACGCCGCCGGCCTTCATGATGTCATAAGCCCTAGGGTTCCCGTTGACGAAAGAGAGCACGATGCCCTCCATGATCCCCTGATCCAGCCGTGCCTTGGACAGACCAGCGGCGCTCGGGTGAGCACCTGTAGCCATATCCAGCAGCGCGCTGGCTCCCTGCGCGTCCGAAGACATAGCCGGGATAGACTGCACCACAGCATCGTAGACCTGCTGCTCCTGATAGTTCGCGTGCGCGAGGGTCTGCCTGCTCACCAGTTCGGGAAGCATGCCTGACAGTTGCTCGCGGACCATGCGCGCAGTAGCGGGGTCCTGACCATCGGTCATTGCCGCCAGTTGCTCCGTAAGCTGTGCCCGGTATTGGTCGGGTCCAAGAGCGAAGGCGCTGTCCTCGATTAGCTGCACCTGGGCAGCCTGCAACTGCGAGCTTACAGTCTGCGCGGTGAGAACGCGGTGGCCCTCCAGGGACCACTTGTCCGCTCCACGCATCTCAAGCTGCTCCAGCGCAACACCCTGGGTAGCGGCAATCGCGCCGTCCATCATGTTGCGCTCGTTTTCCTTACTGACCGCTTCCTTGAGGAAGCCATCAGCCCACTGCCCTAGCTCCGCAGCGATCTGTCCAGTGACAGACGGCTTGGGCTGGGGCATCGAAGGCGCCTGGATACCAGGACCCTGCAACTGCGCCGGGACGATTTGTGCCGCGCCAGCGAGCGTGTCAGTGATCTCCTCTCGGCGTCCATGTCTTGCCATGGGTTTTCTCCTGTTACGAGGTCTGTGTCTGCCACCAGTCCATGATGGTTCGGCCAGTCTTCTCACGCTCACTCGGAGGCGTGCTGTCCTGGGTGTTGTTGAACAAGGACTTAGCAATGCCGCCGACGGCGAACATCAGCGAGGGCTTCTCGTGGATTGTGATATCCCTCTGCATGATCGCGCTGACCCTGTTGTTGATGCGGTCGTTGGCGTGCACCGTCATCTCCTGCCTAGTCTTCTCCTTGCGAGCAGCCTGGGCGCGGAGTGCGCTTCCACGCAGTCCCCGGAGTTGGCGATCGACTGACCGCCCCGACACACCAGCAGTGGCAGCCGAGACGTTGGCCGACGCGATGTCAGCCTGGGAGGTCGCCTCGATCGCGAACGCAAGACGCACTGAGGCGTCCCGCGTCCTGATCTCGTTCTGGCTGATCGCCCGTTCGTTCATCGCAGCCGTGATCTGGATCATCTGATTGCGGTATTTCTGCAAAGCACTTGCGAGCTTCGCAGAGGTTCCCGCGTTAATGAAGTCCGTCACACCGGTGACTACAGACAAGCCCTGTTGGGCATAGAGCGGTGATAGCGTCATGATACTCTCTGTCCTCTGGTGAATGACTGCCCTTCCCAATCGATCTCAAGCATTTGGATCGGTCGGATGTCAGCGGCGTGAAGGGTGAGTTCGGACCAGTCGGACCGTTCTCCCCAGGGAAAGCTAAACGTCCCGGACCGTATCCCAATCTGTAGGAGGTCCTCCGGATCGTCTGCCTCGATTACTGCGCGGTTGTCGATGACCTGATCCACGGCGCGGTAGCGGGAACTGCGAGTTGCAGTAATGAAACCGCTGTCTTCATACGCTACGTGGAAGTCAGTTACTACGACGGCGTCCAGTCGTTTAGTTTTACCGTCCCGCGCTCTGCGGAAGGGCATAGTAGGAGTAATGCTTGACGTGTAGACAAGTCCTGCGACGACAGTGGCTGCCGAAGGGACAGTTGTGGTGTCGAACGCGTAGACGTAGGGACCGGAACCCGTGACGCCTGTTGGCGTGGCACGAGTGCCTGGATCAGAGCAACCAGTGTGCTGAACAAAGACCGCATCTGCATACTCCAGTGTTACTTCTGAGGAGCTATCAGCCACCTCGTCTGTTTGTCGGTCGAGTGTGGGCAGGAAGCCCACAGCGTGAGGAGCGAAGTCCAGGTCCATGCTTCCAAGGGAGTAGTCGTTCCCGTCGCGCATGATCACAAAGAGCTTGCTCCCGACCCAGAACATACCATGGACGTCAAGCGGGAACTCCCACTTGCTCCATGAGGATTGGATTTTCTTGATCTCGTTGTCGTCCCACAGATACTTGTAGACCCACAATATGTGGGCGGCACTAGCACCGTCGGTCCGCAGCACCGCAACCCCGAAGTTCGTGGTGGTCGCGATCTGAGTGACCTCACCCTGGATGTAGGTGGTGATCAGCTTGGTCAGGTTGTCCGCACCGTTGGTCGCGATCTCGTCCGACGCGAAGAACTCTTTGAGCCCTGCGTGCGCCCCAATGGTGTAGGGGAACAGGATGGTGCGGCCTGTGCTCGAAGGTCGAGCCTCGCCTGCCATCTCGAAGTCAGTCGTCTGGACCATCGCCGCGTTGCCCGGCGTCAGCGGTGTCAATCCGCTCACAATGAACTGGTGTTTGTTGGACATGAGCAACATATCACGGTCAAATGGGACCATGAACCTCAAATCGACCTCGCTCTCGGTAGTCGAGGAGAAGTCAACCGGGTCGCTGTCTATCTCTTGGAACACACTCTTCGAATAGAAGTCGGCAGGGAAGTTCGTCCGGCTGCCGACGTTGTTCGGACCTGCCGTGAACATCAGACGTGACTGGAAGCCACCGATGTCTGTGACCTTGTGGCCAACGAAGCTCGGATGCGGATTGCTCTCCGCATTACCAGCCCTGCGGCTGTTCCACAGGTTGCGCTCGAAGTAGAACGTCTCGCCGTTCTTGAAGATGATGTGCGGCGTGGTCTTGAAGTCCATCGAGCGGGCTTCCTCGTAGTCGACGCTCTCGCGCCATAACCCATTCTCGCCGAAGCCGTCGCCAACCGTGGTCTCGTCCTCAACCTCGAAGCGCATGTAGAAGTCATCGTCCGCAACCTCTTCACCCTCGACCTTCACCAGGGTGCCATGAGGCGCCCACTTGGAAAGGTCCTCGATGGTCTTGGCCTGCTTCACGTGCTGCCGCAGCACCTTGCCGTCATCTCCGTCGCTCACCGTGAGCGTGAAGGTGAACGCGCTGTCGGTGACAAGCATCACGTTGCTGGTCAGGGTCACAGTTGTCGTGCCCTTGAGGTTGCCGGCACGATCAAAGCCAAGCGTTGCGTCGTCGATCAGATTGCTCATGATGTCGTCGCCGTTGACCTTATCCGGATCGGTGTCCGGGACGTTGTAAGTGCCGGTCCCAGAAGCGCCGTCGGAGTAGTTGATCGTGATCAGATAGTTCCGGCCGAAGCTGCCGCCTAGGCACTGCACGATGCCTTGCCCTAGCATGACGTCCGACGTGTCGATCGCGTTGTCCTCCGTGACAGTGATGTCTCGGTTGGTGACATAGATCGTGTCGTCATAGACATGGAAGCCCATGTTGTCGCCGATGTAGTTTACGGCGTCGGCGTCCTGGGTTACGAGCGTGAACTCGGCCCCGGTCGTGTCCCAGACCCGCAGTCCCCCAGCGTGGAAGCCGACGATGTAGACTACGCCATCGATCTGGATGTCGTCGAACTCCATTGCCGTGGCCTCGGTGCCCAGGACTGCGATGTCAACGACAGGCGGTCGCGAGACTGCGCCCTTGACCACGTCGCTGTGGATGTTGATCTGCTCGGTGACTTGTCCGGGCAGACGAATGCGCGGCTGCTGCTGGCTTACGCCCTGCAACACCGTGCCTAGCGATCCGTTAATGCCCATGACGGCTCCTTACGTGGGCTGTCTAGCGACTGCCCGGTTTGCTTGATTGACGTGATAGGGTGTGCGGAACTGGATCGCGTGCCCGCCCTCGAAGAAGTTTACGTCGGCCTTCTTGAGGTGCTCCGTCTGGAGGAAGTTCCAGGCCAGTGCACGAGCGTTGAGATACGAACTCAGCTTCGGCTCCGCGCCATCGTCGTCCAGGAAGAACTCATACCTCGCGTGCGCGCGTAGGTAGGCGGCAGCGTTGGGAGGAAGCTCCTCGAAAGGCAGGCGCCGGACCATCCAGCACTCCTGGGCCTCGGTGATCGTGAATGTGTCATTGCCCAGATCATACAGCCGGTGGCCGCGCATCACGTAGTTCTTGCGCGTGTCCAGGGGGTCGACGTGCAGTGCGTCCTGAGAGAACACAAGCTCGTCTGCCGTGGTGGGCTCGATGATCTTGGTGTTGGCGTTGAACCACCATCCTTTGCCCTGCCATTCGATATCGACTTCATCGAACTTGGCGAGCGCCTTGATGTAGCTCGGGTGATTTTCATCGTTGGCCGTGAGAGGCGCCGTGCCCTTGGTAGCGAGCATGGAGTTGATCACGTCCAGTTTAGTCTGTGCCATGACTGGCTCCTCTCGGTTACGCCCTCAGACCGGTCTTAGGCTGTGGGCCCTTCATCTTCAGTCGCTGAAGATCGCGCTTCAGCTTCTCGCGTTTACGGATTAACTGTCGGCCTTGCCAGCGGCTGAACTGTCGCTCTTTCTCGGCCTCGGGCTGGCCCAGCACTGTGAGTGCCATGGGGTTCTCCTAGTTGAAAAGTGCATAACGAATAGCTTAACGAAAACGGGCCGACCGCACACTTATGGTGCAGCCGACCCATCTCATTGACACAGGAGAGAACTGTGTAACTTCCCGGGCCACTCCGACAAGGAGCCGCACCCGGGTAACTCTCACTTTCCCGTAGTTGACCTACGAGATAGTTGGCTCAGACCACGTAAGTCACGGAGCCGCAGGCACCAGGCATGCGGTTCGAGACACCGAACGCCAGGAAGCTGTCAATGAACCAAGAGCGTTCGACGTTGTCGAAGAACACATCGCTCGAAAGCGGGATGGTCTCACCGGCCAGCAGGGCCTTCGGGTGCAGGATCAGAGCCGACACGCGCGCCGCAGCGGCGGTCATGTCGTAGGAGTTCGAGTTGGCAGCGTTCGACAACAGGTGCGTGATCGCGGCACCGTCCGGCAGGCGGTTGGTCATCGCGACCGGAACGCCCATCAGGGTCTTGAAGCGGCCATCGGCGAAGTCGCCGTTGCCCATCGAGAAGTCCTTGTCGATCAGCTTGTTGTTGTTGAGCAGCACGGCGTGCTGGGTCGGGTTCACAAAGATCACCGCCTCTTCGGTGTCCATGTCGTCCAACTGCATCTCAACGATGATGCCTTCGATCGCCGTGTAGAGCAGATCGCTGTCAAGCTCGTCGCCGGCGGCAGTCAGGGCGGTGGTCTTACCGGCCTTCAGGGCACCGTTCAGGTTGGCAGGCGCCGAGAGCAGGGCACCCTTGGCACCCTGGATCAGAAACGCCTCGTCGAAGAACTTGGCGATCTCTTTGCCGTGGTCCATGCCGATCTCACGCCGAGCGGCGAAGTCGGTCTGGAACTCGTTCAACTGCGAACGGTTGTCACGGGCCAGGATCAGGGTATCGACGGTGACGCTGACCTTGCCGAACAGGGTCGCATCGACCTCGGGACGAACGCCCGGGGTGATCGCCTGAAGCGTGGTCTTGCCGACGCGCCGATTGATCAGAGTGTCCGTGCCACGCACGGGCTTGACCTCAACGAAGTTCCGCATGATGGACTTCTTCGCGAACTGGCTGTCCACGACACCGCCATACTGGTCGATCATATCGGCGGTGACAAAGTCTGACAGATGCGTGCTGTCGGTCGGGGGATTGGCCATGATTACTCAGGCTCCTCTGGGGTTGTTGCTTACGCGGCGCGGCCTCTGGCTCGTGCCTGCGAAAGCGCTGTCATTTCGGCGTCAGTCGGTATCCGACCGCGCACATGAAGTTTGGCCACTTCAGCCGCATACTGGTTGCGGGTGAGTGAACGACCACCAGGGGTATTAGACGTGTCGCCCTCGATTACGGGAGGAACGCCTTGGGATTGTAGGGTCGTGTTCTTGTCGTCGGCGTTGTAAGCCGTCACAAGCTCATTGGCAGCGAAGCGCGCCTGCGCTCCACCGTTGTCGATCATCTCGATATACTCAGACATCTGATCGTCGGACACTGAGTTGCCACCGGCCTTGGCCCAGGCTGCGACCTTGCTCCAGTTCTCCTCACCGCCAGCGACATCCTTGATGTCCTTGACGATCTGGGTATTCCGGGAGGTCTTGTCAGCGAGGAACGACGTTGCGCCGGCCAGCACCAGGACGGTCTTGTCCTTGCCGATCTTTGCTTCGAGTGCCGTCCGGTCGATCTTCGACAGATCACCGGCAGTGACTGCATCGAACAGCAGGGCCTTCGCCTCGTCCGGTGTCACGCCCGCGTTCTGCAAGAGCCCGAGAACAGCATCGCCGCCCTCGTGTCCAGTGCTACCCCAGGTCTCAAGATCGAGCGGGGCGTTCTCTTTGTCGGCGTCGGCGTCGGCCAGTGCCTTCGCGGCTTCCTCGGCTGCCAGCTTCTCAGCGGCAACCCTCTGCTCCTCGGCGTCGGGCACCATGTCCCCGTTCTTCAGAGCCTTGTTGTCCGCGACCAACTTCTCGGCGGCAGCCAGTGCGGCCTTCGCCTCATCAGTTGGTCCGGCATCCTTCGGTGGTTCATTCGACGGGGCCGGCGGGCCCTGGTTCCCCGGGGTCGGGGTCGCAGGGGGCGTCGGATCGGGCGTCGGGGTCGGGACTGGTTCGTTGGGCATCTATCTCTCCTCAATGCCTTGGTGATTAAGCAGCCTGGGCCTGCTCCACGGCAGCCTTGCCACCTGCTTCGGCGACGTTGGCCTGCGCTTGCTGGTCCATAAGTGCTTGCTCTTGTGCCTGTCTGGCCTCGGCGTTCGCAGTCATCTCCTCCTCGTTGTAGAGGAAGGTCTTCAGCTTGACACCGCGGTTCGTGAACACGAACGACGCGAACAACAGCGGGTTGATCGTCGCACGTAGCTCCTCCGGAACTGATTCGAGCATCTGTAGGTCTTCGATGGCCAGCCGCAGCGCATCCAGTTGTCCCTCTCGCGACAGGCTCTCAAGCCCAGTCACAACAATGACTTCGAACAGCTTAGACTGTGCACCCAACTGCTTGGCAATGTCAACCTGACGGATGGCATACTCGCCCTCCCTCTGCTGCCATGTCAAAGCAAGCATGGAATACAGACCGCCGAAGCCGCTCTCCAGTTCACGGGCATTCATCCTGATCTCAACCGCAGTCACTCGCTCCGCATCACGGGTCGAGGCTGAGTTGAGCAGGAAAGCCTGCGACAGATCGCGCTCCCACTTGTCGATCGCGGACATCATCACTTGGATGTCGCCGCGCTTACCAATCGCCGGAACTGTGATGTCGCCCTCGTTACCTTGGTGGTAGCTGCCGCGCCTCGATTGATTGAGGTTCGCGACGTCGAGGGTGCTGCCAGTCCGCACAAGGAACTTGATGTCCGCGATTGCAGCCATCAGGTCGATCAGTGCGGAGGTCAGAACATCCAGGTTGTGGAAAGCAATCGCGTTGTCTTCCACAAGACCGCGGCCATAGTCCTCGCCACGTGCCAGGCTCCAGGTCAGGTCAAGGATCGGGAGGTCCTCCGGAGAGTATTGCCGGGTGTGCGGCAGGCGCACGTTCTCAATGGACTGCGAGAACTGCCAGCGCTTGCCCACAAGTTTGTAGTGCGAGTAGAGGATCACCTCGTCGGTGTCCTGGTATCGCTGGCCACCGGTGGCCAGCAGTGCCACTTGCATTTTGGGGTCGAGGTTGCCGAACTTCTTACAGTCCCGCACGATGCACTCGCGCATGTGGCCAGCCAAGTCACGGCTGATCACAAAGTCGCGCACGCCATACACCACGCGGTCGCCGCTCTCCAGCCTGCGGATGACAGCGTTGCCGGTGATGATCAGATGCTTGATCGCCATCACAGCCATAGGCCGATAAGCGGTCATGTTCATCTTGCGCATTGCGACCTTCTCGATACGCGCGGTGCTCGATCGAACGATCTCCTCCATTTTGCCGGCGTTCTCCGTTCCGGCCTCCTCCTCCAGAGCCAACTGAGCCTCGGGAGTGAGGACCAGAGTAATGAAGGGGCGATCGTGCGGGAACATCGTGTCGGCAATGCGGTTCGAAAGGTGGTTCACCAATCGTGCTCCGACTACAACGTGGCCTTTGTCAAGCTCCGTAGTCTTCGAACCGTCTTTCGGATTAGCGGTTATGCTGGGGATCGTCCACAACCCATACTGCTCGGAGCGTGCAACAAGGTCGCCCTTGTCGATATTCATCTGCTCCCATAGGAGCGCGTGCGCCCCGTCTTGAACTGGGTCGTGTGTCATGATTACAGCCCTCCGACTGCGCTTGCGCTCGGTGCACTCAGGCCACCAGTGCCAAAGCTGTCACCCGACCGCCTACGTGCGGCAAGGGAACCTTTGCCCCGGCGTCTCTCTTGATCGTTTCTCCGCAGGGCGACGTTGGCGCCGGTGTCTGCGCTGGGCTTCTTCGCCTGCGCAGCAGCCTTGGCGTCATTGGTTCGCTTCTTCGCAGCCGCCTCCTGCTTCTTCGCCATCTGTCGCTGGGCAACGGTGCCGCCAATGGCAGCAGCTACGCCAGCGATGGCGACGATGGTAGTGATTGCGGGCATCAGCCTGCTCCAATCTCCAGTCGATAGCTCGTCTCTAGCGGGCCGAAGCCCCTACGCTTGAGGAGCTTGCCGACTAAAGGGGAACTTGTTTCAAGGTGGCACACACGCACCTCATCAACTTCCATGCGCCGACCCTCCAGTATGAAGTAGTCGAGCAGTTGGATGCCAGTGCGGTCTGTGCTATACCAGGCAACCTCTTGGAGGACTGTCCAGTCCCGGATGAGGTCTTCGGTCACGATACCACCAATGAAGCCGCCCGGAGTTATGAAGGCGGTCTCTTCCTCAATGATGTAGCAGATCACTTCGCAGGTCTTCACCAAGTTCAATGGGATACCGAAGTATTTGTCATTGAACTCGATGGCCATGGGTAGGATTGCTTGCACATCAGATATTCTTGCGCGCCGGATCATGGCGCGTTGAGGTGATATTCCAGTATCCTCCGGAAGTCCGTCTTGGCCTGCTCCACACCCATATGGAACAGGGTGCTTTCATCGTTGAACTCAACAGGGTGCAGGGCAGTCAGGAGCTTCTTAAGAAGATCAGGATGGATGGTTGCCGTTACCGGCGCTCGTGACAGTGTGGGGTATGGGGTCATGTGTGGCTCCGGGGTTCTCGATGATAGAGATAAGGTCCGGCCCTAGGGCTGTCTTGATCTCTCTGGGTATTGGAACGCCTCGGCCGACACATTCAGCCGAGAGGATGATTTTCTCCTCGTCTGATAGCTCGGCATAGGACATGATGTCTCTTTCTCTGGGTAGCGAGACCCGACCTATGGCGCGCTGCGCAGCATAGTTTGTAACAGATATCGGGTTCGCTTGTTCTATCTAGTCATGACCATTTAGAATTATCCGAAGAAATATGGTGATGACACAACATCTTGTAGGTCGAGGGTTCCACGCTCTGGTAGTGGTGGTAAAGTGATCTCGTGGTCAGTCTCATGCCGCTCTTTGAAGTCGGCCAGCGGGTCGTGATCGGTGTGTAGTGTGACGAAAGTTCTCCGGATTATCTGCTGGAACTTATCGATGTCACACGCATGGGTTCCGAAGTCGTCGTGGATCATAGCGAAGTGATCTATGCCCTGCTCTAGTCCGGCGTTGACCACCATCATCATGTGCGTGGCGTCCACGCTGTGTATCAGGTTCGGGCTGCTACCGTTGCGCTGCTTGCGTCCGTCCAACTCGGGCTTCTCTTGCGCCAGGAACACTCGGAGATCGCCACCGATCTGTGTGCGTATGTTCTTCAGCTTGATCTGTCGGTTGTCCTGCACGATCGGGAACCCAAGAGGGCTCTCGTAGCGCAGAGCCTGCTTCTTCTTTGTGACCACACTAGAGGCGCGCTGTATCCAGGACATCGCCTCTCGTGCTGCCACCACCACGTCGCTGATGCTGTCCCATAGGATCGGCGACAGATGCAGGGCGTGCCTGAAGTTGGTGCGTTCATCGAAGAACTTCGGTGCCTTCTCCTGTATCCAGGCGAAGATACTGGCTGTGCATGCACTCGGCGTGCTGCCGTAGGGCAGTGTCATCACAGGCTTCTTGCTCAACTCGCGGGGCATACCTTCCAGGCTCAGGCTCTCGAAGAGCTTCACCCAGTGCGCCGCGCCTTCGCCGTCCGCTCCCGGGAGTAGTGATAGTCCCCGCAGTCTCTGTGTGCACACATCAGCCACGTCCTGATAGATGTCGGCTGGTTTATCGCTGGGCACCAAGTTGACTGCCGCTCCTCCGATCGGGTCTCGGAGCATGGCACTAAAATGCTGAAGCCCATTGCACGATCCGTCGAGCGCAATAGGAAGACTGGACCTGTAGTCCGGCCCAGCGTCCGTCGCCCGCTTATACTCGAAGCACCATGCCAAGAACTGCCAGGGTTTGTCACAACTCTGCCAGCCATTCCGCATGCCAATAGGGTCATGTGCAATCGCGCGCCAGAGTGAACATTGGCTATCCACCCACGCCACCCGGTCGTCGAAGCTGACCTTATCATATCCAAACTTATTGGCGCCGTGAACCTTGAGCCAATACAGCCCCCGTAGGCCCAGTGGTTTAGTTTGTCCAAAGGTGAGCAGACCCTTAGAGTGATCAGTCCCTTGCGGAGAAAGCCCAGTAGTTGAGCTATAAGAACGACCACGGAAGTCACATTGGTGGACATAGTAAAAACGATCCTCCTCTCTCATTTCACCAGCTATCCTGGTGGTCCGTATGATGGCTCGGAGCTTGGCAGTGCGATCCGTTTCCAGGTTGTGAAGCTGACGCGCCGTCGCCTTCCAGTCCCTGAAATCCCGCGCGGCATCGCTGCCCTCGATCAGGTCCTTGTGGCTGGCACCCTCGGCCAGCGGGCACGGAGGGATTTCATACGGCTGGCTCTGGGGCATGCCGATCGGCAGGTTGTGCTCCCACGCCTTGGACATGACTGCGTGGACCTCCTTGTTGACGCGCCAGGAGGTGCGCTGGAGCGCGTTCACGGCTGTCAGCACCCTGGGCATGCACGCGTCCTGGAACGTCTCCACGCGCCCTCTCCGGTGCGCTGTGCCCTTGATCAGCGGCGTCATCAGCCGCAGCCGGGGACCCCAGTAGCCGCCATCGAAGGCGTCGAGCCAATCAGCGGGCTTGATCAACGACGGCATCCGGTCCGGAGAAGCAAGCTCCGTCACCAGATCATGCTTGATCACCCAGTCGACGCAAGCCTGCGTGGCCTGCACGGCGCTGCTGGGCTTGCCCTTATTCGTCGGGACGCTGACCACCTCGACCAGATCACAGACCTCCACGGCAAGTTGCATGGCCAGCGCGCCGGCCCGGAAGCGTTCCTCCCGGCTCCACTCGCGCCACTCCATGCCCTTGGTCTTAGACAGATGCGCCAGCACACGGTGCTTGTGCCGGTAGTCGGCAGTGAAGCCTTCCTCGAACTTGCGGATGATCTCATCATAGTAGGTCTTGTGCTCGGTCTGGAACTTCGAGAACCGTAGCTCGTCCTCGACCATCAGCCCGATGGCGGCACCCATAGCTTGAACAGAGCGCTTGTGTCGGTCGCTGAACGCAGCACCAATGATGTGCCGCAACGTGAACATAGCCAAGATGTCCGTGTCGATCGTATCCAGTAACTTCGCGAACTTGACACGCCTACGTCCGGGCAGTCTACCCTGGAGGTAGTCATCCATGTAGTCGGACACCTGGAGCACATACTGCCCAAGCAACCGGCTGCCCGCACTGGTGTCGGTGGCTCGGTCGCTGTCGATCGCTGCCTTCTGCTGTGCCCGGTAGCGCTGGACACCTCGGTAGATCATCTCGTCTTCCCACGCAAACTGGTCGGCGAGTGTGTGTGTCATTTCAGCTTCCTCCGCTTCTTGGCTGCCTCCAGTCTCTTGAGGCGCTTGTCCTCTTCGGTCTTGAACGTGGGGTGGATCAGCCCGCGCCGGATGCCTTCGATGCCCCAGTGCGGTAGCTTGTGGTCGTTCAGGTAGGCGACAGCGCGCTCCAACCAGGGGAGCAGGTCGCCCTTCTTACCGACGCAGCGCTGGGAGGCGTTCTCCACCTTGCCCAGCATGCCGTTGCACCAGAGGCACAGCACCTGCCTGATGTAGCCGGTGCGGTGGTCGTGATCGAGGGCGGGCTTCTTGCCCTTGAGCCCAAACTTCTCACCGCAGAGCAGGCACCTCTGTGCCTGCCCCACCATGAGCTTCACTCGCACGGTCTCAATCTGCGAGTGCTTCAGCTTGATGCCCTTCACACGATCCTCTCTTCCTTGAGCCAGTAGAGCACGTCGAGCTTGTCCGGTTGCCGCCGCATCCATAGCAGCAGCATGTCACCGAACAGAGCCTGCGTGCCGGTGCAGGGCTCGCCCGTCTTGTAGTCAATGAAGTCGTAGGTAGGGCACTTGTCCAGGTCCTGGAACAGGAACTTGATCAGCTTGTAGCACTCCTGGTCGTTGTTGCACTCGCCAAGCAGGGCGAACGTCAGCATGGCGCCGATCTTCTTCAGTCGCCACCCAGATGCTTCGACCATTGTTTCGAGTTCCAGTCGTCGAGCAGGCGTTCGAGCTTTCTGATACTGCGTTTCCAGTCTTCGGCTTTCACCGTCGGGGTGTCCCAGATCAGCAAGCGCTCCCTGTGTAACGTATGGTAGACCAGCGATGTTGTCGGCGGTGTCGCCCATGAGACACTGCGCCCAGAAGAACTTGGTGCCCCATCCCTTGAGGGTCTTCGACGACTTAGTATCATCGATCCACAGCCATCCGAAAGGATCACCCACGGACACCACCTGCTCGGTATCAAAGTCATAGTGAAGGCCAGGCACCATTCGTAGGTCCTTGTCCTTCGAGACAATGACGGAAAGATTACTACGCCCGGAGGCAAGGGCTTGGTAGTTCGCTTGAGCCATGCCATCATCCGCCTCTTGATCCAGGTGTATTTTCGAGGAGAGGGTGGAAATGTAGGCCCTAAGTTGGTCCAGATGCTCAGGCTTCTCTCGGTCAGCCCGATTTCCTTGATAAGGTTTCGTGACGGCGTAGTCACTGCGACCTCCCTTGTCTGAGCCACTCGGCGTGATGTGTGCGATGAAGTTGGTTGCTGCACAGGCTCGCATCAGATGCTCCAGCCCCTGCTTGGCACGTTCGCACTTCTCCGGCACAGTCTTACGTGGCTTGGTCCCATCAAGCTCGTCCTTGCGGTCGCAAGCGGCTTGATATGCCATGAAGTCTGCATCGATGTGCGCCACCCTGCCTAACACCGGAACGGGGTAGGGCTTGGCGGGCTCGGTATGAGCGGAGAGATTCTCCCCGCTCACACCAAACTGTGCTAGGACGTCGTTGCTCACTTGGCGCCCTGGGTGAGCTTCGCGATGATGGCCTGCGCCTGGGCCAGAGCCTCGGCGTCAGTCTGAGCCATCGTCTCGGGCACGCTCTTGCCGTAGGTCGGCTGGCCTTCGAGCGCCTTGTTGCTCTCGGTGATGGCCAGTGCAGCAGCGGCAGCCGCCTTGTCGTAGGCAGCCTGTGCAGCAGCGGCCTCGGCTTTGGCAGCAACCTCTCGCGCCTCTGCCTCGCCGTCAGGCCCGACGTCACCCGGGATCGACAGGTCCTCGTCCGACAGACCATTCAGCATGGCCGACAGCGGGGAGTTGGAGAAGTTGATAGCGTTCTCCACGATGTCACGCTGGAGCCAGTTCTTGCTCTCGATCGTCTCGGTGCCGTCCGAGTTCTTGATGGTGCGCTCGCCGTCGATGAAGACGCTCGCCCACTGCTCGGTGGTCGGGTTGTCCCAGAGCAACAGCCGCAGCGGCAGCGTGGCCTCGGGCACGGGCAGTTGTGTGACCTGACCGGTCAACGCATCGGACTGCACCGGCGCGCTGATCGTCCAGTTGAACTCCGCGTCCTTCATGTTCGCGTAGGTCTTCTCGTTCCCATCGCGGTCCTTGCCCTGGGCCTGGATCACGTTGATCAGGAACGCCTCGCCCAACATCTGAGCGAAGTTGATGATACCCTCACGGCCATAGGCCATGCGGTTGAGCAGCTTGGTGAACGCTGCCTTCTCTCCTGATTTGATGGCTACCTTGCAGCCGATCACGTCAGTCTTGGTGATCTTCTCACCGTCGACCTCGATCTCCCGGATGTTCTTCGGGGACAGAAGCTCGAAGGTGAAGCGCACCTCGGAAGCGTCCGGCTTGGCGGTGCCCTTCCACGGCTTCTGCTTGCGCTTGCCGACCTCGGTGTAGCCGATGAAGCGGGCCATCGTGGGGCCAGCCGGTGCAACAAAGTCCTCGTAGCTCTCGGTCTTGGTCTGGTCGTCGGTGTTGGCTTTCGCCTGGTCAAGTAAACCCATTGGGTTCTCCTAAGTTGGTTTGAACTTGTGAAGGTTGAGCATGTCGGGGCCGTGCTCCGCGTCCACGGGGAACGGCACCGGGCAGTTGATGTTGAACAGTTCTTTCAGGTAATGCGGTATCGCCTCCATGATTGTCTTCATTGCCGGCAGCACGAGTGCCGCCACACCTTTCGCCATGTCGACCCATACACAATCGTGAACGGTGTTGACTAGCAACGCCTTACCACCAAAGTTATCAGTCGCCACGAACATTCGCCAGAGCTTGCCCAGTGAAATCTGCACAACCTCTCCGCCTGTGCCCTGCACAGGGTAGTTCTTCATCTCCGGGGGAGAGAAGCTGTCCATGATACCCCGGTCTCGCATGAACTTCAGCGATGGCCACGAGCGGAACTCATAGATGGTCCCGGTCGGTGCCTGCCACTCGCCCCTGCGGAACTTCCGCCAGCCTCTCTCGCTGTCGGCGAACCACTCGGCACTCAGGGTCACGGCGCGCTCGACGTCCTGGTTGAACTTGACGACGCCAGGGTATTCCTTCTCCTCCAGCACGATCATGGCCTTGATGTCGGCCACGCTGATGCCGGTCTCGTCTGCGATGGTCGAGGCGCCAGCACCATAGGCACGCTGGAAGCTGAACACCTTGCACCCGCTGCGCTCCCTCTTCCAGAAGTGGTGCTCCTCGGCGTCCTCGTTCTTGCAGTGCTCTAGGGCGAACTCGTAGGAGCATGAGTTCTTGAGTGCCACGCGCTTGCAGTGGAAGTCGATCTTATTGTTCAGGTCTCGGACCAAGTGCTTGTCTAGTGACAGCAGGCCCTGGACCACGACCTCAAGCTGGGAGTAATCAAGCTCGCCCATCTCTCCGTCCACGAACCTGCTCACGAACATCTCTTTCACCCTGGACTTGACGTCGCCCAGGTCCGCGTCGAAGTCAGCGCGGGGGATGTTCTGCATGTTCGGGTCGGAACTCGACAGCCGTGTCGTGACCGTCGATGAGTGGTTGAGCTTGTGGTGCACGATGCCTGCTTCGTCCACGCAGGTCAGCATGCCCTTCAACTCGCCCTTGGCGTTCTCGGTCACGTAGTAGGTGCCAAGCTCTTTGGTCAGGGCGTTCAGACGTCCCATCGCCTTGAGGAATGGGATGTTCTTCTTGGCCAGAAGCTCGACGACCTCGGAGGCGGTGCTGTAGATTTGAAATCCGTTGCCATCCACCAGCGCAGTCTTCCACGCATCCTGGTGCTTGGTGTAGCCCGGCAGGTCATAGAAGAAGTCCTGTATTCGGCTCTTCTTTTCGCCCCACGCCTTAACCTTGCGAAATTTTGGCTCTCCTTTTTTCTTGCCTCCTACATAAACATCCTGTGGAATCCACTCGCCTATGGGTGCGGGGACGTGGAATGCCCACATACTCCTGCTCTCGCTCCAGGTGCACTTGGCGGGGTCGACAGCGTTGCCACCGAACAGCGGCCACGGGTGCATCTCCAC
>SDBT01003179.1_pt1 | contig 28550 bp, 16 predicted proteins | sample 2277101 | NCBI WGS metagenome assembly SDBT01 (sample SAMN10404973, study PRJNA504765) | marine sediment metagenome | isolation source: marine sediment core GS10_PC15, 103 cmbsf | place: Arctic Ocean: Southern Knipovich Ridge | collected 2010 | reverse complement strand
TTTCTGGCGTTCGCCGTTGCTTTTCCGGCAACCGCGTCGGCGACGGTCTATCGTGTCACGCCCGACGACGATTGGTTCGGACTGATCAACGGAGATCGCTTGCAACCGGGCGACGAGGTGGTGGTGGCCGCGGGCGTGTACCGCGAGGGGCGACGGTTGGTGTTGGGCCATCGCGGGACAAGAGAGCGGCCCGTGGTGATCCGCGCTGCCGAGGGTGCCCAAGCCGTGCTGCATCGGCCCGATGCCAGACAGAACACGATCAACATCGTCGGCGCCCAATATCTGATCCTGCGAGGACTAGAGATTACGGGCGGATCGACCGGAATCCGGATGATGAAGTCGGAAACCCATCCGTGCAAGTTCGTTACCATCGAGTCGATGCACATTCATCACGTCGGCGGCGTGGCGGTTACGGCCAACAGCCCGGGCAACGCTTATGAGGGCCTGATCTTCCGGCTCAACCACATCCATCACACTTCGGGACATGGCGAGGGATTCTATTTGGGCGTGAACAACAATCCCGACGGCTCGACGGCAGGCTACATCTTCAACAGCCTGGTCGAGCGAAACTATATCCACGACCTGGGCGGTCCCAACGTCAGCCAAGGCGACGGCATCGAGATCAAGGACGGCAGCTACAACAACATTGTCCGCGACAACGTGATCCACGACACGAACTATCCCGGCGTGATCGTCTACGGAACCGACGGCAAGGCCCCGAACATCGTCGAGCGGAACGTGATTTGGAACTCCGGCGACCATGGCATTCAGGCGGCCGCCGATGCGATCATCCGGAACAACATTACGTGGAACAACCGAGGCGACGGGATCCATAGCCACCATCATCAAACCGCGGCGGTCGGCAACCTGCAAATCCTGCACAACACGGTGATATCGGGGCGTCCCAACGGCGCGGGGATTTCCATTTCCGTCTCCGATCCGGATCGCCTCGTCGGCCCCGTCGTGATTGCGAACAACGCGATCTATGCCCAAGGCAACGGGCTCGCCCTGCGTCTGCCGGATCGCAAAACTGCCGCAGCGGCCCTCCTTGTCACGGGCAATGTGGGCGCCGGTGCGACGGCCGGTCTTCCGACGGGCGGCGACCGGAGCGCCTTCAACTCCGCCGGGCGCCTTGCCACCGACCTGGACGCCGGCCATTTCCCGCTCCCTCGATCGACTCTTATCGGCACCGCGAATCGGCGATTCGTCATCTCGGGCGATTTCAATGCGACCGCACGACGAACCAGCCGCGATGTCGGTGCCTATGTTTTCCAAGCAGGCGGGAACCCGGGCTGGAAGATCGCGCCCGGCTTCAAAGTGCTTCCGACGCCGCGTAAGTGAATCCCGAGGAAAAACGCGGCTCGCCACTTGCCTTCGTGGTGGCAATCAGAGCGAGGTGTCGTTCGAGAGCCGGTCCCATCGAGTTGACATTGCCCCTGAAATGCCGGCGGCTAGCGCCTTGCCGCTCACAAATTTGCGATCGAACCTCCCCCAGCGCAGCTACCCCAATTCCTAACCTTGACACGCCACTAGCCAGCCATGTTCGAAACCGGCAAGTTATGCTTCGGCAGACCCTAGAACTCGTATTGGGGTACTTTGAGCCGTTCGCCGTCCTTCAGGGCCGACTCGGCGGCGACGATGCCGCAGACAGTCATGTTCAATGCTTGTGCGATATGAACCAGCGGCGTGCGATCTTGGAGTATGGAGAGGACAAACTCGTTCGAGAGCGACCCATGCGAGCCGCCGTGGCCTCCGGGATTGACGCCGGGTGGAATCGGCGGGCGTTCGATGCCCGGCAACTCCTTCAAGACGCCGCGATAGTCGGTACCCTCCATCCAGCCTTTCTCGCCGAATACGCGACCGGTCTCGCCACTCTTGCTGTGAATGCCCGTACACATGAGCATACGAGAGGTGCCGCCCTCGGCCGTCTCGAACAGTGCGATTTGGTCGGTGAAGCGGTTGCCATACTGATTGGCATCGGGTTGATAAGATGGGAAGCCCGCGTTGGAGCCCGTGCAGGACACCGAAGTGAACGGTTTGCCGGTCACGCCGACGTAGTAAGCGGTCGAATGGGTCGGGTACCACAAGGGGATGAAGCCGACTCGCCAATTCTTATAGGACCCGATCTGGTAGGAGTGGAAATGGTAATACTCGCCCTCGGAGTAGATGAGTTTGCCGAACCCACCGGCCTGATAGATTTGTCGCATGGCGTAGCAGTCGGCATGGAAGCAAGAAGTTTCCATCATCATATACTTCAGCCCACTCGTCTTTACGGCCTCGAACAGTCGGTCGGCGTCTTCGAGCGATCCCCAAACGGCCGGCACGGCGCAAGCGACATGCTTATCGTGCTTGAGGACCTCGATGCAGTGCCGGGCGTGGCTCGGCGCGTCGGTGGCCAGAAAGACGGCCTCGATCTTGTCGTCCTTGACCATCTCCTCCAGCGACGGATAGGTTTTCTCGCAGCGACAGGCCTTCGCCAAGGCGGCTCGCCGATCGGGAAACAGGTCGCTCACGGCGACCACCTCGACGTTGGGATGGCCCTGGAAGCCGAAGGCAGCACCGAATCTGCATGTGCCGTATCCGACGATACCCACGCGGATCTTGCGATCGGAGACGGGCTTCCATTGCTTCGCGGCATCCGGATCGGCCGGCTCCTCCTCGAAACCCTGAATCTTCGCCCTCTCTTGGCCCAAGGCTCCGCCACTGAATCCCATCGCCGCGGCACTCAAGCCCATGGCATGTAGAAATGAACGTCGGGATGTCGAGTTCTCCATGATCGTTGCTCCCTTGGTAACGGTTGAAGGTCAGAGCGTCTTCTCGTGATGTGGTCCAGCCTGAAATGAAAGCCGAGGCCTCTTTGCATAGTCGGTTTGGGGACACCGCACAGGATCCAGCTTACGCGGTGCCGGCGGCCGTGGCAAGGTGCCGGCGGTGTGGAATCCAACAAACGGTGGACACACCGCCGGCCCCATGCTACGATTCATCGAGCGACGAGATTACCCGTTTTGTCCGGCAGAACCTCTGGAGCATTAGACCGCCATGATCCTATTCAGGTTTATTCATTCGGGATGCGTTGCCCTGTCGATGTGTGGCGGCGCATGCGCGGAATCGAGTGCCCTCGAGAAGAAGCTCGCGTCGTTGGTGGGAGAGGAGGGACTCAGTGAATCCCTCGAAGTGTTCACCGTCGATAAGGAGAGGTCCTACTTGCTCGATGGCGAAAAGCACTCGGTGGGAGCCGGCTTTCAGCCTTCCGCCCTCCTCGACCACGAAGGGAACATTCACGTATTCTTCCAGGCGAGGCTCGATAGCTCCGGCGACCGGTCGGAAAAGATGATCGCCCATGTCGTCAGCCGTGACGGCGGCGCGACGTTCTCGGCGGCGCGGTTCGTGAACGCGGTTCCGATGCAGACCTATGCGGTTTCTGCCTTTCTTCACACCTCGCCATCAGGAGCAAAGCGGATCTCGGTTCTGACCAGCCTTTCCATCGACGAAACAGTTGGGCGACTGAAGGATCCGGCATTGATCAAGCAACGGCTGGGAATCGACGTAGCGACCTTTTCCCGCCGGGGTGCCACGCTCCTCCTCGAATTCTATTCGGACGACCTCGGCGAGTCGTGGAAACGCCGGGAGCACGACGGTGTGTCGGATCGTGTTTACCGGCGCAATGGCCGAGACTACTATCTTGCGTTCATCAACACGATCGGCCAAGTACGGCGCATCGAGGCCGGCCCACATGAAGGGCGGCTGCTGCTGGGTGGCCCGCTGCGCGGCAGTTATCTACCGTGCGAGGATCACCCACACTTTCGCGACTACCATGCGAGCAGCTCGTTGATCTACAGCGACGACGACGGACAGTCCTGGACGTTTGGCGGCGTCATCAACGACGACACGGCCTTCGCCCACAACGAGGCCTCCGCCGTCCCCGTCAACGGCGGCCGTCAGATTCTGTTGGCCCGTCGGAACAATACCCGAGGCACGACGGGGAAGATGATGCACCTGAGCAACGACGGCGGGGCGACCTGGGAAGGCGGCTTTGTCACGAGCGTCGCCGCCACGCGATGCCTTCAGGTCCTCGAATCACACGCCGGACTGGTACTGTGCTCTGCCCCCGGCAAGACGAATCGCACGCAGGGGACGATCTATTTCAGCCGCGACGCCGGAAAGACGTGGACGCCGAGAATCATCGAAGAAGGCCCCTTCTCGTACAGTACCGTGAATCACCTCAGCGGCGACTACTTCATCTGCTGCTATAGTCGCGGCCACCACGGCGAACAGGGAGTCGCCGCGCGAGTCTTCTCCGTGAACTGGCTCGATCCGGATCACAGTTTTCCGTAGTGCGTCCTGAGGTGCTCGACCAACGCCACGGCCATATCGAGTCGCTGATTCGCGCGGCTCTTGTCCTCGAAGGCCGGAGGCGTCAATCCCTCGACCGCCATGAGTTCTTCCTGGCAGTGAAAGCCTGCTCGCCATTTCCCAAAGATCGACTTCAGCACCAAACATAGCGGCTGCAAGGCCTCGACATGCCGTAAGAGTTGGAATGTCCTACGATGGTAGACGACCACCACATCGCCGCGGCGGAGGAAGTGACTCCACCGGTCGCAGAACTCCTCCCCAGAGACGGCCGTGTCAAAGTCCGCGGCCGAAAGCCGCATATGCTCCAGTGCGGCGTCGGGGAGTGGCTGTTGCTGCCTTAAGTGACAGGAGAAACGCTCCGCCGTGCCTAGCCGCTGCGCGACCCAGTTTACCGGCGACGGGGCGGCCGTGCGTTGCCCCGACCGACCCGGAGTCGCTTCACCATAGGCAACGACCAGACGGTCGGCGTTCTGCAACAAAGTGCGTGGAAGATTGCGAGGTCGGGATTGCCGGTTTTCTTTGAACCGCGGCACCGCGTGACTGGCCGGGTGTTCCAACTGATCCTCGACCATCTTATGGAAAGCAGCCAGCAACCGATCCAAACCGACCGTGTCCGGCTCCAAGACTCGCAACGCCGCCACGGTGGCCTCCAAGGTCGAGAGACTCTGTGCGTCCGGTTCACGTCGAATCCGGTATTGCCCCGCGGAAGAGGGCGCCAATCGGTAGCATGGCAGGTCCCCGAGTTGAGGCACGTCGCGAACAATCGTCTTCGCCTGATGCCACGTACCGTCGATAATCACCAACTGATCCGGCCGCTCGGCGGCAGACAGTTCGGTCAACAAAGGAGCATTCGCTTGGGGATACAGAAGGCCGGCGCCGGCCTGGATCGGTAAGTGCTGCGAGGCCAAACGCCGATTGTTCTCGGCAATCAGATGGCAGCGGCGCAACGCTTTCCGCACGATCCTTGCCGTATTGAAGGGATGAAATCGCTCGCCGACGTGCTGCAGAATCAAGACCTCCGTGCGATTGTCGATCCGTGGAATCGCCTCGCAAAAGCAAAGCGACATCGGGCGAAAGCATTGATAGCATCGCTGCCGCATTTCGTTTCCCGATTCGCTCGTTCGTGGCATCTGTTGCGTACGCGCGGTGTTCGACGCGCTGGATGGTCGGTTTGTCAAACTCACTTCTCAAGCCACGGCATACTCTGCATTAACTGTTCACGCAGCCCCGGGCACGATCGCACCGTGATCGCGGAGCAGGCGTCGGATTTCTTCGAAGGGTACGTCCAGCGGCGTGGTTTTGTGGCGCGAGGCCAGGGCGGCGGTTGCGCCGGCCGCTTGCCCCATGGCCATGCAACTCGCCTGGACTCGAAGCCCCGAGTTGGCAAGGCGGTCGCTGCTGACGCTTCGGCCGGCCACCAATAGGTTGCGACTACCCCGAGGTACCAGCGCTCGAAGCGGCACGGTCGGGACCACGCCGTCGGCTAACTGCTTCGGCTTGACACCTTGCCGGGTGTGCAAGTCGACCGGATAGAACGCATTGCAGACAGCGTCCTCGAACCGCCGGCCGGAGACGTAATCGTCGTGGGTAACGACCGCCTCGCCGCGGATGCGGTAGCTTTCGCGAAAAGCGGCTTCCGGTTGCATGTGTACCAGGCGCGACTCTTTGTCGCCCGCCTGCCTCCTCTTGCGAAGTTGTTGGAGCATGGATTGTCGCCCGGCGAGCGTTGCCTGGGTGCGCGTGGTAGAGGTCGAGGAATCGGCTCCATGGACGTAGACGGCCTGGAGTCGCTCACGGCCTGCTCGAAAAGCATCGCCCCCGAACTTGAACAACATGGACCCCGGCTGCGTCTCTTCCTCTCGCATTCGTGGCAGCTTCAGCATTCCCACGATGTCGGCCCCGCCGGTGCAGTCGATCAGTTGCCTGCAAGTCAACCGCCGCCGCGTTCCAGGCCCCACGCTTTCGACAAGCCACCCCGGGGCAACCTCCTCGACCGAGAGCGGGAATTCGTAGAAGTGGATCGCGACACCCGATCGCAAACAGGCCTCTTCCGCAAGCACCGAGTACAAGAACGGGTTGATGAGCACCTGATGTTGCCAGTGATGGGGCATGGGTCGCGCGAAGTCGGGGAGTTTGCCGCCGTCCATCGCGACGGTCTGTTTGACCAGTTCCCATCCGATGCCGGAGATAATCTGTTTACCCCACGCATGAAACAGCCCGGGAAAGGCCACGCCGCCCACGGTCGTTGTCCCGCCGAGTTGGCTTCCGTGTTCGATCAGAACGGTTTTCGCACCGGCTCGGGCCGCCTGGATCGCGGCAATCGTACCGGCCGTACCCCCGCCAACCACAATCACATCGGCTTCCCGCGGGCCGTCGCTTGGCACGCTGTCGGCCCAGGTTGACAAGGGATGGCTCGCCAGCGCTCCGGCTGTGGCCGCCTTGAGAAGTTCTCGCCGTTTCATATCGAGTTCCCGTTCTTGGTTCGTCGAGATTCACCCAGTTGTCGGAATTCGTGTTGTTTCGCCTCGCTTTACAAGCAGCCTTCTTTCGACATGGGAGCCGGCCCCCTGACGTCATGGAGTCAAGAATCATTCTCGATAAGTCGCAACGACTTGTCAAACGGCGAGCCCTTGGCCAGTTCGGCCGCCAATACCATGGTGTGCAATCCGAGAGAAACGGCCTCAGAGATATTGACAAGCCGCGGCATTTGGCTTCCCTTGACACTTGGTTGGGTGGCCGTACAATGGCATTCATGCACCATGATACCACAACCTGAAACTCGGTCGATACGGCATGGGATGTTTCTTCGCTGTATCCCATAACTGCTTGCCGCGAAAGACGCTACCAATTGCCAGTCGGATTATGTCCCCATCTTTTCCGGAAGCTCGAGCAGAAATGAACGAACACATTGCCGATAGCCTTTGTGAGTTGATCGGCGGCACACCGTTGGTCCGTCTGGGCCGTTTTGGCAAGGACCTGCCCGGCGAGATCGTCGGCAAGCTCGAGTTGTACAATCCTCTGGCCAGCGTCAAGGACCGTATTGGGCTGGCCATGATCGAGCAGGCGGAGAAGGACGGCCTGATCCGCCCCGGCGGGACCGTCATCGAGCCGACCTCGGGCAACACGGGCATCGCCCTGGCGTGGGTGGCCCGGGTGAAGGGCTATCGCCTGATTCTCACCATGCCCGACACGATGAGCACGGAGCGTCGCAAGATTCTCACGATTCTGGGCGCGGAACTCGTCTTGACGCCCGGCCAGGAGGGGATGCAAGGTGCCATCGACGCCGCGCGGCGACTCCAGGAGGAAATTCCCGGCTCATTCACTGCTCATCAGTTCGACAACCGGGCCAATCCGGAAGTCCACTACCGCACGACCGGCCCCGAGATCTGGCGCGACACGGGCGGTGTGGTCGACTATCTGGTGGCCGGCGTAGGCACGGGAGGGACCATCTCCGGCGTGGGGCGTTACTTGAAGGAGCAGAATCCGGCCATCCGGGTAATCGCCGTCGAACCGGCCGATTCACCCGTCCTCTCCGGCGGCAGTCCGGGACCGCACTTGATCGAGGGGATCGGCGCCGGCTTTGTGCCCACCATCTACGACGATCAAATCGTGGATGAGGTGATCCAGGTCACCAACGACGACGCCATGGCCACGATGAAACAGCTTGCCAGAACCGAAGGCATATTGGCCGGCATCTCCAGCGGAGCAAACGCCCATGCCGCAAGTCGAGTGGCAAGGCGGTCCGAGGCCGCCGGCCGGCGGATCCTCACCATCATCTGCGACACGGGTGAACGTTACCTTAGTACGGGGTTCCTGTAGTCGTGGCACACATACTTAGGATCGTTCGAGAAACAAGTGAGCGGAATGGCGCTAGCCACCGGCCCCGTCGGGCGAACGTTGCCCCCGAAATACCGGCGGCTAGCGCCTTGCCGCTCATTTGTTACCTAACACTTATTTCTCGAACGATACTTAACGATCTTTGAGATCAGCTTTACAGGAGGGTGCCATGCAGCGCCGCATCACCAATCTAAGACGTAGCGACGATGAGGTCGTCAAAGAGGGTGGCCTGCTGTTGGATTTCGATGAAATCGCGCGGCATGGCAAGATGACGCTCGAAGAGTCCAAGGTCGCCAAGGCCTACGGCATCTACACGACGCGCCATCCGAATTACTTCATGGCCCGGATCGTCGTGCCGGGTGGCGTGCTGACGACGTCCCAGGTCCGCGGCCTCTCGAAAACCATCGCCGCCTACGCCCAGGGCCGCATCTGTCTGACCACTCGCCAGGCCGTCCAGATGCACTATCTTCGTCTGGGGGATCTGGCGCCCATGATGCGGGAACTGGCCAAGTACGGCCTGACGACGTTTCACGGCTGTGGCGACAATCTTCGTAACACGGCCGCCTGTGCTCGGGCGTCCGTTTGCCCGCACCGGCGATTCGACGTCTTGCTCGACGCCCGCCGGACGGCCGAGTTCGTCGATTCCTGCCGCGATCTGGACAATCTACCCCGCAAGTTCAAAATCGCCTTCTCCGGATGCGAAGGCAGTTGTGCTCAGCCGCTAATCAATTGCGTGGGAGTCGTCGCGGTCGCGCGCCGGTTGAAAAAAGGTTTCCGCGTGACCATCGGCGGGGGGATGGGCTGGCGGCCGAGGATCGGCGAGCTGCTCTACGGTTTCGTACCCCGAGACAAGATCCATCTGCTATGCCGAGCCATCGGCCTGATGTTCCGCGATCACGGCGACCGCTTCGACCGCACCATGGCGAGGCTGAAGGTTGTCGTCGAACGCTTGGGCATCGACGAGTGCCGCCGGATCGTCGAGGGCTTCCTCGACGCCGAGGAGGTCGACCGGAGTGACTTCGAGCCGGAATTGGTCGAGGATTGCAAGGCGCCGGTCCCGTTGCGGCCGATGGCCCAAATCGAACCCCACGGCGACGACGGCAAGGCCATTGCCCAAATCATGGTCCGCCAGGGTGAAATCGACTTTCATTCGCTGAAACGCATCGCCGAACTGAGCGAGCACTACGGCGACAAATACGTCTACACCACCAACCGGCAGAACTTCGAACTCCACGGCGTCGATCCGGAAAAACTGCCCGAACTGCAGGCCGAGATCGACAAGCTACCGGTCAGCGCCCTACCGGTAAGGGCCGGGCAATTCTTCGCCCTGGACGATATCGTTCCGTGCGTTGGCACGACCTACTGTCCCCTGGCCGTCTCCGAAACTCGCCGCATGCACGACATGCTACAGAACCTCGTCAAGCGGGAGAAGTACGACTCGATCCGCACCGGCGCGATCATCAACATCACCGGTTGTCCCAATGCCTGTTCGCCATACTACATCGCCGACATCGGGTTGCGGGGGATGCGGATGCGCGAGGCCCAAGGTTCCGCCGAGGGTTACCAGATCCGGCTCGGCGGCACCGAGAAACGATTCGGCACGGTGCTCGGCGAGTTCAAGACCGAGGACTGCCCGCGCGTGGTCGAGGCCGTGTTGGAGACCTTCCTGACGGTTCGCCGGGACGGCGAGACACTGTCCGATACGGTTTGGCGACAGGAGGAAGGAAGCCCCGACGCGGGCCGCATGGAACCTTATCGCCGGGCAATCGAGGTGCTCGCGATCCGCTACGATCGGGCACCCAAACCGGCCGAGTTCTCGGTGCATATCGGCGAGGGCCACGCGGCCCTGGATCTGAAGACGATGGCTCGCGACATCCCCTGCCAAGCGGCCTGTCCCGCCGGCACCAACGTGCCCGAGTATATCCGCCAGCTCGTGCTGAAAGATCCCGACGCTTCCTATCGCGTCAACCAGGAAGACAACGTATTTCCCGGCGTGCTGGGGCGAATCTGCACGCGGCCGTGCGAAGCGGCCTGCCGCCATCAGTGGACCAACACCAAGGGGCCGGTGACCATCTGCCACCTGAAACGATCCGGTGCCGACAACAAATCCCAACCCGCCAGACCGCTCGAACCGTGGTTCGACGAGCCGACCGGCCGGCGCATCGCCGTCATCGGCGGCGGTCCCGCGGGGCTCGCCGCCGCTCGCGAACTGACACGCTTGGGACATGCCGTGGAGATCTTCGATCGCGAGCCCGTGCTCGGCGGCCAGATGGCCTGGGGGATCCCCGAGTTCCGGCTACCTCGCGACGTTGTCCGGGAAGAGGTGCAGGCCATCGTCGACGGCGGCGTCGAGGTTCACCTCGGCCAGCACGTTGATCGTGAGCGATTGACGGCCATGGCCGCCGACTACGACGCCGTGGTGGTCGCCGCCGGCGCGATTCGTGGGTTGATGCTGGAGATGGAGGGGCTCGAAGAGGGAGCCGAGGTCGTCAGCGGCTACGACTTCATGAAAGCCTACAACACGGGCAATCCGATCCCCGTCCATGGTGACGTCGTGGTGATCGGCGGCGGGTTCACGGCGGTCGACTGCGCCCGCACCGCTCGGCGTATCTTGGGAAAGGATCACCGCGTTACCGCCATCATGTATCGTCGCGGCGAGGAACACATGTCGGCCAGTCCCGACGAGATCTGGCAGCTTCGCGTGGAGGGTATCGAGGTCGGCACGCTGGTCAACCCGGCTCGGGTCCGTTGCGAAGACGGTCACGTCAAGGCGGTGGTCTTCGACCGCAACGTGCTGGGAGATGAACCGGAGGACGGCGGCAAACCGCCCATCCATCGCGTACCCGGCAGCGAGTATGAGGTGCCCTGCGAGACCCTCATTTGCGCCGTCGGCCAGGCCCGCGCACTGGAGATCTTGCCCGACGGGGTCGAGATCACCGAGAACGGGCGCACGACGCACGAGCGAATCTTCACGGCCGGCGATTTCCATACCGGCCCGCTCGACGTCATCCATGCCGTGGCCGATGGAAAAGACGCCGCCGCCGCGATCGACGGGTTTCTGATGGGCCGGAAACGCCTGGGGCAGTGGGTCGCGATCGAGGAGACCGACGACACGGGCCGCCTACGCGATCACGACCTCTACACTCCCGCCGAAGTACCGACCTTGCCGCTTCAGCAGCGCCATGGCAACAAAGAGGTCGAGCTGGGCTTCGGCGACGAAGAGATCGAGATCAACGCCCGGCGCTGCTACCTCTGCAATCATAAGTTCGAGATCGACCAGGACAAGTGCATCCATTGTGACTGGTGCGTCAAGGCCGCTCCGAGAGAGTGTATCCACCCGCTGGCGCGACTATTTACCGACGCCGACGGAGCACCGACCGGACAGATCAAAGCCAACGCGGCCCCACAAGCCACCTACGTGTGGATCGAGAGCGACCAGTGCATCCGCTGCGGCAACTGCCAACGCGCCTGTCCGACCGACGCCATCCCGATCCGTCGGGCCAACGTCGTCCGTGGCCCCATCGAGTGATCGCGGGCTGGCGTCAACGATCCTCAAGCCGAACGGGACGAGCCGAGCCGTAACACACTGTCGTAGCTACGTTCGCCAGAACGTGGTCGTAACCCTCGAACACGCCCCACGTTCTGGCGAACGTAGCTACCAACCCATGAATAGTCCGGGTTAGGGACCATGGGGCGGTGTAAGGTCTTTCCGTACTAGCTGTTACGGTGGCGCTTGACTCTGGCCTGATCGGGGACCATACTATGCGCATCGTGGGAGCCTCAACCATACGGAATCATATCTCCTATCCGAACAGAAGACAGGACGACAAATGAAAACAAGACTGACCGAAGCAACCGTGTTGTTGACTCTGCTGACGCTGTTGATGTACTGCGCGGCGTCTGAAGCTCAAGAACCCGAGGACAAGCTGGAGACTATCAAGCCGGTGCCTTTTACGGCGGTTCATCTGAACGACGCGTTCTGGGCGCCTCGCATCGAGACCAATCGCTCGGCAACCATTCCTTATGCTTTCGGGAAATGCGAGGAAACCGGCCGGGTCGAGAACTTTGTCCGTGCTGCGAAGAAGATTCGCGGTGAGCAGCTCGAAGACGACAAAGTGCGGGGATATAGCTTCGACGACACCGACATCTATAAGATTCTCGAAGGTGCCTCATTCGGGCTGTCGGTCAAGGCGGAGCCGAAGATGGAAAAGTATCTCGACGAGCTCATCGAGAAGATTGCGGCGGCCCAAGAGCCCGACGGCTATCTGTTTACCGCACGAACAATCAATCCCGAAAAGCCTCACGGTTGGGCAGGAACCAAGCGATGGGAGAAGGTCAGGGATTTGAGTCACGAGCTTTACAACATGGGACATTTCTATGAGGCGGCCGTGGCTCACTATCAGGCGACCGGCAAGAAATCGATGCTGAACATCGCTACCAAGAACGCCGACCTGTTGTGCGAGGTGTTCCAGCCTGGCAAGAACGAGTATTGGCCCGGCCATCAGATCATCGAAATGGGGCTCTGTAAACTGTATCGTGCGACCGGCGAGAAGAGATATCTCGACCTGGCCAAGTTCTTTCTCGACACGCGCGGCCCGGATTACGGCACCTACGCCCAGGCGCACAAGAAGGTCGTCGACCAGGAAAAGGGCGTCGGCCACGCAGTACGAGCGACCTATATGTACTCGGGAATGGCGGACGTCGCCACACTGACCGGCGATACCAGTTACATCACGGCCATCGACCGGATCTGGGAAAACATCGTAGGCACGAAGCTCTATCTCACCGGCGGTCTCGGTCAACCCGGCGGTCCTGAAGGCTTTGCCGGGGAATACAACCTGGCCAACAACTGCTATTGTGAGACGTGTGCGGGTATCGGAAACGTCTACTGGAACCACCGGCTGTTCATGCTCCACGGTGATGCGAAGTATATCGATGTGCTCGAGCGATCGCTTTATAACAACGTGATTGACGGTGTGTCGCTTGACGGCAAGAGATTCTTCTATCCCAACCCACTTGCGTCCAGCGGCAACCACGCCAGGGCGGAGTGGTTCGGGTGCGCCTGTTGCCCGGGCAATATCGCCCGATTTATCGCGTCGGTTCCCGGCTATATTTACGCCACCAAAGCCCGCGACGTCTACGTCAATCTCTATGCGGCCGGCAAAGGCGACCTGAAGGTCGGCGACGACACGGTCACGATTACGCAGAAGACACGCTACCCTTGGGACGGCGCCGTTGCAATGACTATCGAGCCGAATGACGAGTGCCGGTTTGCCCTGAAGGTTCGCATTCCAGGCTGGTCGCAGAATACGCCGGTGCCGTCGGACCTCTATAGATACATGGGTAAAAGCAGTGAGAAGGCGACGCTGAAACTAAATGGCAAACCGGTTGCAATGACCATCGACAAGGGATACGTCACGTTGGACCGCACATGGAAAAAGGGCGACACGGTAGAGCTGAACTTGCCGATGCCCATCCGAAGAGTGACGGCCAATGAAAAGGTCGAGGCGGATCGGAATCGGGTCGCCATCGAGCGAGGGCCCATGGTGTTCTGTGCCGAATGGCCCGACAACAATGGAAAAACGCATGGCCTGATATTACCTGACGGCGCTGAATTGACATCCGAGTTTCGCGGAGACATGCTCGGCGGCATCGAAGTGATCAAGGGAAAAGCCCTGGCCGCAGAGATGAGTGAAGATCAGTCGCTGACGACCGCCGAACACGATCTGTTGCTGATCCCCTACTATGCGTGGGCGCATCGCGGCAAGGGCGAGATGGATGTCTGGCTGGCTAGAAACAACGAAGCGATCGAGGCCGCAGTGAAGAAGTAGAACCACAGATAGACACGGATGAACGCGGATAAAGAAAGATGGAAAGACGGAAAGATGGGAAGACGGAAAGAAGAGAAGGTCGGCGAGAAGGACGCTGCGGTGATGTAGGATCCTTTCCGTGGTAGCTTTTGCGGCAGGGATCATGAGACAGATGCTCGGATTTCCATCTGTGTTTATCCGTGTTCATCTGTGGTTAAGAAGGAGCACCAAGATGAAGCGAACCTCCCTAATCCTATTGCCGGCCGTTGTGTTGACCCTGGTGAACATGCAGGCCGTCGGAGCCGACGGGCCGGCCCGGCTATCCGGTTTGCAGCGGCCGCAGGCCGGCCATCGAACCAGCCGGCCGGTGCCTCGACCTTGGCTTGGGTACGGGAACGACGACTCGCCGGCCATTCGCGGCGCGACCTACCTCAAGTCGCCCGAGGAGATCCGCGCAATGGCCGATCGCTTGGACAAGAAACCTAAAGGATTGCTCAGCTATCCCAAAGGTAGCGGACTGCGGATCGTCGCAACGGGACATAGTTGGATGTGGCCCGGCTATCGAACGCTTCCGGAAATCGCCAAGGCGGCCGGGGCCCAGCAGTATCTGCGCGTGAACGGCAGGGGCGGCGAATCGGGGGGTGCTCGCATGATGTGGGAATACGAAAACGGAATCCTCTCTTCCCATGGTAAGCCGGCGCCAGTGTGCATGTCCGCCATTACGACGGGCGAGTGGGACGTCATGGTCTGGGGTTGCTACACCAACGACCGGCCCGAGTACTACTTCGCCTGGATCGACTTCTGCATGAAGTACAACCCGAAAATGGAATTCTACGTTTTCAACGCCTGGCCTCAATATGCCGACGGCTTCGGCGACGCCGACCGGCAGCCACGGATCGAAAACTATCGGGCTCGTGCCGAGAAGATGGACGAGACGTTCACGACACTGATCGCCGACATCGACAAGCGATACGCCGACAAGGTCCACGTCCTGCCGACCAGCGACGCTATGATGGCCGCGATCGAGCTCTACTTCCAAGGAGAACTACCCGGGATAAAGGGGCTTAATCGCAAGGTCGACGGAAAGAGCCCCTCGATCTGGAGCGACGGTGGGCATCTCGGCGTCGGCATGGATCGGCTCGAGGGATACGTCTTCTACGCGACGCTCTACAAGAGATCGCCCGAGTTGATCGAAGCCGACCTGCCGTTCCATAACGACAAGCTGGACAAGATCTTCCGAAAACTCGCGTGGCAGGCCGTCGTCAACAATCCGCTTTCGGACGTGACCGACAGGAACGGAAACGGGATCGGGGACCAGACCGAGTAGGTCTTGCCAGCCGTTGGGGGCCGTCGTGGCATAGCCGTCCAAACAAGGGCCGGCGATTTGCTTTCCGCCCCGCCTTGCGGTATCCTGCACTGCGTAGAGGAAACATAAGCGATTGCGCGGATATCAAGAAGGAACCTTTTTTACGAGGAAAGACATGCAGAATCAGAACACCACGCTCTCCAGAAGAACGTTCATCGGCGGTGCCGCGGCCTTGGCCGCATCTTCCATGATGCCGGGCCGTGCTCCCGCCGCCTCCGTCGACAAACCCGACTCGAAGTTCGGCGGAGTCCAGATCGGAGTCATCACGTACAGCTATCGTTCCATGCCGAGCAGCGCCGAAGATCTGTTGAAATACCTCACGCAATGCGGCATCAGCTCGGTCGAGTTAATGGGGGGACCAGCCGAGCAATTCGCCAAGGCGGCTACAGGTAAAACGGGCAGTGGCTCCATGGTCGGATTCAAGAAGCTGCGACGACTCTACAACGACGCGGGCGTCAACATACACATCGTCAAGTTCGGCAGCATTGGAAACGCCGGCATGTCCGACGAACAGATCGAATACTATTTCCAAGCGGCCAAAGCACTCGGGGCAAAAGGCATCACCCGCGAATTATCTGACGAAGCCGCGAAGAGACTCGGTCCCATTGCGGATAAGCATGAAATCATGATCGGTTTCCACAACCACACCCAGCTCAAGCCGACGACCTACGACGGCGACATTCTCTCGCACGGCAAGTACCTGGGCATGAACCTTGATATCGGCCACTATTTGGCCGGCACGAACCAGTCTCCGATCGCGCTGATCGAAAAGCACCAAGACCGAATCCTCAGTCTCCACCTCAAAGACCGGAAGAAAGACAACGGCCCCAACATGCCCTTCGGCGAGGGCGATACTCCCGTTGCCCTCACGCTTCAGTACATGAAGAAGAACAAGCTGACCTTCCCCGCCGACATCGAGCTGGAATACGGGATTCCCCAGGGCTCCGACGCGGTGAAAGAGGTCACCAAATGCGTCGAGTTCTGTAAAAAAGCCCTGGCATAAGAATAGGGAACCGCGAATAGACGCGAATTGACACGAATAGGAGGTGATTCGCGTTAATTAGCGTTCATTCGCGGTTCTTTCGTCCGTCTTACGTCTTATCGCGTCTTATCCCAGCCGGAGATCGGCATTGGAGCCCTGCCACGTCATGTGGTACAATCCGCCCCTTGTATATCCACGATTGGTGAGCGAGGGAGCCCGACCATGGAAGGTTGGCAGACTCAGGTAGTAACGGCGTCGGCGGCCGAGGTCCTACCCGGCTGGGAACTGACGGTCCTCTTGCCGGCCTACAATGAGCAGCCTGCGATTGAGCAGGTGTTGGCCGAGGTGGTCGAGTCGCTGGCCTCGGAGCCGATCCGCTTCGAGATCCTGGTGGTCGACGACGGCTCGACCGACCAAACGGCCGCGTTGGCCGAGCGGTTTGCCCAGGACTGCTGGCAATGTCCGGTTCGAGTGATTCGATGTCCCGAGCGTCGCGGGGCGGGAGCCGCCAGGAAGATCGGTATCCGCCAAGCACGGGGGGATATCGTCGTGATGCTCGACGCCGACGGAACCTACCCGGCCGAGGCGATCCCCCGGCTGTTGGCCTATTTTCCCGCCTACGATCAGGTCAACGGCGCGCGGACCTCGGAGCAGGGCACGATGCCCTGGCTACGGCGGCCGGCCAAATGGTTCATTCGCAAGCTGGCCTGTTATCTGACCGGGCACAAGATCCCCGATCTGAACACCGGCCTGAAGGCATTCAAGCGTGACACGATGTTGCCATGGCTTTGGGTCGTGCCCGACGGATTCAGTTGCGTGACCACGATGACCCTGGCCTTCCTGACCAACGGCCACCCGGTGAAATACGTCGAGACATCCTATCGGCCGCGGATCGGCCAGAGCAAGTTTCACCCGATCAGGGACACGGCCGCTTACCTGAGCACGGTATTGCGCATGGTGCTCTATTTCCGGCCGCTGAAGGTTTTCCTTCCGCTCTCGGGACTAATGATCGCGGCGGGCATGGCGAAGACCGCCTTGAGCTTCTTCTGGACCGGCAGCATGCAAGAGTCGGACATCGTCATCATGGTCGCCGGTTTTATGACGTGCATGTTGGGACTATTGGCCGAGATAATCGTTGCCCACCATCGCCGTTAGGGAGACACGCAGATGTCACATGCGACAGATCGGCCGATGGACATGCCCTCGCAGGACTTCATGGTGCCGGGGACCTGCTTTGTTCGGCCGACGGCCCCGGCTTTGCGGCAAACCTCTCGGCAGTTGGTCGGCCGCGATCCCACGTCGCGGCAACGATATCTCCGGGCCGCGCTCGCGGCGATACCCCGACTGCTCGGAGCCATCGACCGGAACCCCTATCGGTCGACGTTCGGCTGCCTCGATCGCCAATTCTGGCACTATCGAACGAGCAGCTTCCCGTCGGAGATGTACCAAGAGGGCGTCCTGCCGCTGGCGTTGGTTTATGCTACCCGGCTGCCGGGCAACCGCTGGTATGGCGAGCCTCGCGTGCGGGAGTTGGCCGTCGCCGGAATGCGATTCGCCGCGAGACATTGCTATCGGGACGGGGCATGCGACGACTATTATCCGCAGGAACGGGCACTCGGGGCGGCCGTTTTCTCGCTCCAAGCGGCGGCCCGAGCCTATCAGGTCCTCGAACTGAACGACGCCGAGCTGCGCGACTGGTTCGAGCGGCGTGCCCGATGGATTATCCATCACGACGAGTCGGGACGCTTGGCCAACCACCATGCGTTGGCCGCCTTGGGGTTGTTCCGAGTGGCCCAGATAACGAAAAACACCGAGTATTCGATGGCCGCCGAGAATCGCATCGCTCGGCTACTCTCGTGGCAGAGCGACGAAGGATGGTTCGAGGAATATGGCGGCGCCGACCCGGGCTATCAGACCGTCACGATCGATTGCCTGGCAAAGATTCGTAAGCTGACCGGCCGTGGCAATTTGGATGAGCCGCTACAACGGGCGGTCGAATTCGCTCGCTGTTTCCTGCATCCCGACGGAAGCTACGCGGGCGAATATGGCAGCCGCGGAACCCATCAATTCTATCCCCATGGTATGGAACTGTTGGCCGCCGAGAATGCTGATGCGGCCGATCTGGCCGACGGTTTCCTGCAAGCAGACGCCACCGGTCGGCTCGCGGCGATCGACGACGATCGGCTCTTTGCCCATCGTTTGGCCAACCTGATCGAGGCATACACCGATTGGACGCGAACCCGCCCTGCACGGCAGCCGGAACGCGAACTCGACACGCTCCGCTACTTCCCCAAGGCCCAAATCCTGGTCCGTCGCACGCCGACTTCGCACACCGTCGTCTCGGCGGCCCGCGGAGGTATACTAAAACACTTCGCCAGCTGCGATGGCTGCACGACCGATGCCGGACTGATCGTCGAGACGACGCGCGGCCGGGTGGCCGTCTCGCAGACTCACGCACTGGACCGCGAGATCGAGTGGACCGGCGACGGGGCTGTCGACGGGGCGGCCGACGGGGCGGCCGACGGGCACACTCTAACCGTCAGCGGCCCGTTGCACTACTGCCGTTTCGAGACGGCCACGCCGATCAAGCAGGCCATTTTCCACACGGGCATGGCGACCGTCGGCCGTTGCTGCCGCACGCTGGTCCGCCGGCTCCTACAACGCCGTCTGATCACGGGCCGGCGCGTCTGTCCCATTCGTCTTACCCGGGCCTTCGAACTTCTCGGCGATCAACGGCTCGGCGACGGCCCCAGTCTTCGCGTGACCGACACGATCGAGTTGACCGATCGCCGACTGCGACTCCGCCGAATGAGTTTCGGCACGGACCATCAAACGGCCTATGTCGCCGCGGCGAACATTTACCAGAAGGCCGCCTTGCAGCCGTGGGTGGACCTGCGGGAATACATCGACGAACTGCACGCCAGGGGTCGGGTTACGATCGTCCGGGAATTCTGAATCGACAGGGGGATTCCGAACCGCGGCGTAGCGTGCCACCGGCGAGACCACGGCCTGACCGGCCCACGCACACCACTTCCCACAACCCCCATTCCGCCTATTTTGCCGTCTCTTTTCAAGCGGCAATCTCCTCCGTGGCGTCCCCGGTTGACACTCTGGCTATGATAGCCTGAGAGTTCAGCTCGCGTTATTCGTTTCCCCTTCCATGTGTCCGTGAAGTTGGAGGTTCCTCGTATGAAACGCATGTTTGTAGTTGCCATCGCGATGTTCGTCGCGATGCTCGGCCTTACCCTGATGGGTGCCGAGAAGAGTGCCGTGGCCAGTGGCGGCTGCTGTGAGACGACTTGCTGCGAGCCGGCCGACAACTATCGCGGCAAGGCCCCCCGCCTGAAGCGGCGTGACCGCGTGAAGCAGCGGTCCTACAAGACGGATGCCTGCTGCGAGCCGGTTGAAGTGTGTTGTGAACCGGTCGAATGCTGCGACACGAAATCGCGTCGTTCGAAGACCCGTGGCTGCGGAACGAAGAAGTCCGGCCTGAGGTCTGGCAGCCGTTTCGAAGGCAGGTCGACGACATCGGCGTGTTGCGGTTCGTCGGACGTAACGGTCGTCGAGGAGGCTCCCATCGCGGGGTCCCCCGAGTTGGCACCCGAAGCGCCGCCCGAAGCGCCGCCCGAAGCGCCGCTCGTCTCTGAAGAAGCGCCGCCTATCCCTGACGAAGCGCCGCCTGTGCCTGAAGAAGCGACCCCGCCCGTCCTTGAAGCAGCGCCGCCTATCCCTGACGAAGCGGCCCCGCCGGTGCCGGCCACGACGTAAGACCGGTTGGGAGTCTCGGCCGATCCTGCCTGCCCTGACTCGGCGACCTGATTGAACCTTGCCGAACCCGACTCCCGTAGCGGGTTCGGCATTTTTTATGCGGGGGTCAACCCTTGACTCTTGACAGAATCGGTTGCCCCCGTATCCCGTACGCTATTCACTATGCGCGCCCTGGCCTCAAGGTCGGGGTCCATGATCTGGGGACGAAACAGAATACGACTCATGGTGTGTCGCGACACACCCTACTTACTACCACTCGACGGAAATCGCGCCGGTGGTCAATCCGGCTCCGACCGAGCAGAGGATAAGCTTGTCGCCGGGGTCCAATTCGCTCTCGACTTCGCACATCGCCAGGGGAATGCTCGCGCTGGACGTGTTGCCGACGTGGTCGACGTTTAGATAGAAACGGTCGAAGGCGATGCCGCTGCGCTTGGCGGCCGCTTTGAGAATGCGTCCGTTGGCCTGATGGGGGATGATCCATCGTAGCTGCTCCGCCGTCCAACCGGTCTCGGCGACTGCTTGGCGAATGATCATTGCGAAGTTGTCGGTCGCGAATCGGAACAGCGAATGGCCCTCGAGCCGGATCCACGGATCGACGTCCGAGTGGCCGTTGGTTATCGCGTAGCCGGGCGCGTCGCGTCGGGCCAATTGCAGCCCTCGAGTATCCGAGCCGAGAATGGTCCGGCAAATTCGATGCCCCTCCCCATCGCCGGAAATGACGGCCGCGCCGGCGCCGTCGCCGAAGATGAAGTAGGCGCTGCGATCCGACGGATCCAACAACTGCGATTGCATATCGACGCCCACCGTTAGCACATTTCGGGCCATGCCCGAGAGAATCATCCCCCGGGCCATCGAGACGGCATAGAGCCAGCCGGAACAGGCGGCGTTCAGATCGAAGGCCGCGATACCCTGCAAGCTCAAGCGGTCTTGCAAGATACAAGCGGTCGAGGGCATCGCGACGTCCGGCGTCGTGGTCGAGAGGATGATTGCATCGATATCCTTCGCGGCGATTCCCGATTTGCGGATCGCCTCGAGCGACGCCTGATAGGCCATGCTCGAGGGCCGTTCCTTCTCACCGGCCCAATGACGCTGGCGAATGCCGGTGACCTGATAGACGTATTGTTCGGTAATCTCGGGAAAGTCCTTAACGAGTTCGGCGTTGGCGACGATCCGTTCGGGCAGATAGCCGCCGATGCCGGCGATCACGACCCGATCATCCGAGACGCGTCCATTTCCGTTGCTCGACGGGGTCGTTTGGACATGGAAATCGGTCTCGGCGGCGGCGGCCGGGGGGATCCAATCCTTCATGGCCGGGTCCGACGTCTCGATGTCGAGCATCGGATCAGTCATCGGCACGGTCTCGCCTTCGACGTGCAACAGGTGGATGACCTGGCCGTCGCAGGGTGCCTCGAAGTCGAAGACCGACTTGGCACTGTCGATTTGCGCAAGCACCTGACCTGCCTGGAAGTGATCACCTTCGGCGACGCTCCACTCGATGACGGTAGCCTCGGTCTCGGATGCACCTTGAGCGGGCAGATACAATGAAATCCTGAACGTGGCTTTGTCCATCAATTCTCCCTGAACATTTCCTCGATACCGGCTGAGATTTTCTCGGCACCCGGGCGGCAATGTGACTCCAATTCCACGGCAAAGGGAACCGGCACATCGGGGGCCGCGACCAGTTTCGGCGGACATTTCAAAGTGGAGCCGCCCCGCAGCACCTCGGCAATCACCTGGTTTCCCAGTCCGGCGGTGGCTCCGCATTCCTGGACGACTAGCAATCGTCCGGTCTCGGCAACCGACTCGACGATCGGCGAGACGTCCATCGGGTGGACCACGAAGGGGTTGATCACTTCGAGCGAACGGTCCGAATGGGCAGCGACGGCGAGCGCTTCGTGGACCATGGCCCCGAAGGCGACCACCGTCAGGTCGGTACCCTCGGTGTATTGTCGACTGCGCCAGACGGCGTCGAGTCGGCCGTCGAAATCGATATCGCCGCTCTTGCTCCAGTAGAGCTGCTTGTGTTCGAGCACGAGACATGGGTTGGGGTCGTGGAAGGCGGCCAACAGGGCCTCGAACGTCTCGCCGGCGGTGGCCGGATAGAGGACTTTCAGACCGGGGAACCGCGACCAGAGCCCCTCGAACTCACCCGAGTGAAATGCCCCCATGGTCAGACCGCCGCCGCAAGGCAGCCGCAACAGGATCGGGGCGGCCTGGCCCGTTCGGAAATACCACGTGCCGGCGTTCAATCCCAACTGGGAGGTTGCCTCGGTCGAAAAATCGCCGAACTGGAACTCGATGATCGGCCGGCCGCCGACTTGCGACGAGCCCAACGCGAACCCGACCGTAGCCGACTCGCAGATCGGTAGATCGATCACTCGCTCGGGACCAAATCGGTCGATCAGTCCCTTGCACGTCTTGAACGCCGATCCATAGACTCCGACATCTTGGCCCGCCAGGAAGGCCCGAGGGTCGGCGGCCAGAATCTGCTCCAACGCCATATTGACCGCCGTGCCGTTCTTCACGCCCTGGGCATGGAACGACTTGACGGTCGACGGGCGCGAGCGGGCATAGACGGACCAATCGTGTGTCTTGGGGTTGGGTCGGGCCACTTTTCTGGCCTCGTCGATCGCTTGGTGGACTTCCTCATCGACCGCCGCTTCGATCCGCGCGATATCCGTCTCCGCCAGACCACACGCTTCTGGGAGCTTACCGCGAAGTTTCGACAACGGGTCCTGTCGGCGATAGGCCGCTTTCTGTTGCTCGCTGACGTAATCGGCCTTGTCGTAAGCCGCGTGTCCCTCGAGCCGGACGGTCATGCACTCGATGATCGCGGGGGCGGGACGGCGTTCCATCTCGGCCATGGTCTCCCAAACCGTGTCGTAGACGGCCCAGACGTCGGTCCCGTCGATCGTCTTACCCGAGATCCCATAGCCGACGGCCCGATCGGAGAGGTGATCGCAGTTGTACTGAGCACTGGTCGGCGTGGAAAAGGAGTAGTGGTTGTTCTCGATCAGAAAGAGAACCGGCACCTTGTGGACGGAGGCCAGATTCAATGATTCGTGGACCTCGCCGGTGCTGCTGCCGCCGTCGCCGATGACGACCAACCCGAAGATGTCTTCTCCCTGTCGCCGGGCATCCCAGGTTCCGCCGACTACGAGGCTGAGCATTTTTCCCAAGTGACTCATCATCGGGAGCCGCCGCCTTGCCGCATCGCCGTGGTGGCAGTTTCCCTCGCGGCCGTGCGTCAGGCTATCCGCATTGGCCATATACTGGCAAACCAGATCGTACGGGGTCGCCCCGAGCAACAGATGGGCAGCGAAATCGCGATGCAACAGCGACACGACGTCGCGGCCCGGCCTAAGCGGCAGCGCCATGCCGACGGCTGTCGCTTCGTTTCCCGCACTGCTTGTCACCGTCCCTTTGACCCAACCCTTGCGGAACAACTCGAGCAGTTGCTCCTCGAGCCGCCGCGACAAGAGCATCAGGGGATAGGCGACCTGGTAAAAGGTCTCGCGGGGAAGCTTGCTCGGGTATTGCGCCAACTCGGGCACAAGTTCGTGTGCCGGATCGATCCGCAACGTCTTGCCAGTACCGGAGCGGCGGTCGCGTACGCCGACGCGGGCAACCGCTTCCGTGCGAATCCGTGCCGGAATCCGGCCTTCAAGCTCGATATGGGAAGTCAACGGTAACGCCTTTCACGATCGACCACCTTGGTAGGCCTATTGTATGCGCGGCATCCGACCAGGAAGCGGTTATTGAGTCAACCCCAATATCCCGCCCAAGAATCCCGCCCTACCTAAACCTCCAGGATTGTTCGCCGCAGGCCCTTTTCCCGCTCGATAGTTCACCATGATAGCTGGTATGCTAGCTGTGGAATGGGAAAGTCGCGACAGATCGACCTTTGTTGTTCCACGGATGTTACAGAAGAATTACATCCTGGCCATGGGAAACTACCGCTGCTATAGAATTCGCAGTCCGGCCGGCAACGACTCGCCGAAGACCATGTCCTGCTCATTGCGGTCGAGTCGACCTCCGTCGCGGACCAACTCGATAAAGTGGCGGGGAGCCTCGTGCAGTTGCAGCGTGTCGAGGACCTTTCGGCGGGTCTTTTCGGGCAGGTCGCGATAGCGGTCGTCGGTCCGCCCGGCCATTTGCATCGCCGCCAGATGGCTCGACGGATGGTCGCCGTAGCTCTGAAGCAGCCGCGTGACCCAATCTCCGACCGTATCGGCCGGCACGACCGTGTTGAGCGGGCCATAGACGGGCTCTCGGGCACCGAGCCGTCCTAATGCCCAGATGATGGCCGGACGGACCGGCTCCATCTTTCGCTTCGGTAGCAGATCGAGCAACATCTCCCCCAACTCGACCTTGGCCTTGACTTGCAACAGCTCGAGCGATCCGAGCAGCCGCCAGACCTCGGCCGTTTCTTGAGGGCTGAAGGCGAAATCGCCCCCGCGACGCTTGCCGGTCGTCAATTGGCGATGCAGATTGCGGACCGGTCCGAACAGCGGCTCGGCAATCGCCTGTTGTTGCCCCCCGGTCAGTCCTCCGCCGATGCGCCGCCAGAGAATCCACCCTTCGCCGCGGCACATGGGGCTGTGATGGACCAGCTTGCCTTGCACGATCGTCCACGTCTGGGCCACGCGCCAGTCGTCCACGGCCAATCCGAAGCCGGGCCGTAACGCGAATCCCAGCAGGTTCAGCCAGCGGGCCTCGTGCGACTCGCCCAAGCGACGCCCGGGTTCCAACTCCATCAATAGATCCCACATCCGCCGCAGCAGCGACGCCGGCCAACGATCGCGGCCCATGCCGATCACCATGGTCAGCCGTTTGATTAGCTTCGATGGTTTGCGCGTGTGCTCCGGTCCGAATGTGTCGGCCAGCAAGGTGGCACATTCTTGCCATGTGACCTCGTCGACGACCCCCTCCGACTCGGCCGCACTTTGATGGGCCTCGATATCGGTTTGCGTCGTCGATCGGATATCGAACTGGAGCCGCCAGCTACGACGGCCCTTCAACTCGCTGCACCAAAGGTCGAGCGTGCCGATCTCGGTCAGTCGGGCATGGAGGCCGACCGATACGGTGCCCGACTCGTGCTTCTTGCGCGTCTTCAATACGGTTCGGATCGGCGGTAGCGGCGTCATCTGTTCGCGATCGACGGCCACGAGTTCGCCCGGCTTGTCGATCAGGCGGGTGCTGGAAACGAACAGCGGAAACTCGACCGGCTCGGAGACCAACAGGTCGAACTGGCGCGAGGAAAGGTCCACATCATGGCCCGGCTCGACTCCGGCGGGAACGAGACAGATGGCTGAGGACCCGATGGCCGAGGATCCGCCGCTTTCAACGCCCATGTAGTAAGTTCGGGCCAACCCGGCGGCGATTCGCACACCTTTGCCGCGGCGGACCATGCCATAGTAGGCCGCACCCCGGGCAACCGCCAGATCGAGTCGCTCATTGTCCAACACGAGCGGCTCCCAATCGGGATCGGACTCCGTGCGAAACCAACTGAGCAACACGTCGAGGAGCCGACTTCGCAACACGGGCGAGGCGAACAGTCCCCCGTTGAACAGCACAATGTCGGGTCGGGCCGGATCGTGATCGGCCGGCGGCGCTGTGTCGTCTAGGGCAACGTGCCGATGGGCCGTCAGAAAGGCGGCCAGCGATCGGGTAATGGCCGGGTCGGGAGCATACGGCAAGCCGAACTCCTGGAAACCCGACTGACGTCCGGCCGGTTTTTCCTCCAGGCCGACATGGGGGAAGAACCCATCGAGCAGCAGTTTCCCGGCCTCTTCTCGCGTAACCTCGATCTGCTGCCCCCCGCCGATCAGTCGCGAGCCGGCGGCCGGTAGATTGACGGTGAGCCGCTCGGGTGACTCTTGCCCGAGCAGGGTTTCCTTCACGTCTCGGCAACTTCGGGCCAAGACGGACCATTGGCCCGGCGGGAGCTTGCCGCCGTCGGTCAGGCGATGTTCGAGATGATGGGCCAGGGCCAGATCGAGATTATCGCCGCCGAGGATCAGATGGTCGCCGACCGCCACGCGATGGAACTGGACTCTGCCACCCACACCGCTGCCGCCTTCGCCGCGTCGGACTCGGATCAGCGTAAAGTCGGACGTTCCCCCGCCGATATCGCAGACGAGGATCTTCTGGCCCGGCTCGACTTGCCGCTCCCAATCGTCGGCATGGGCATCGAGCCACGAGTAGAACGCGGCCTGCGGTTCCTCGATCAACACAACGCGTGGCAATCCGGCCGCGGCGGCCGCTTTGACCGTCAGTTCGCGAGCCACCTCGTCGAACGACGCCGGCAGTGTGAGCACCACATCCTGTTCGGCCAGGGGATGTTTGGGAAACTTGGCGTTCCATGCCTCGGCCATATGCCGCAGATATCGCCCGCTGACCTCGACCGGCGAGAGCCGCTCGACATCGGCCGCTCCATGCCAGGGCAGCAAATCGGCCGTGCGATCCACGCCCGTGTGACACAACCAGGACTTGGCCGACGCGATCAGCCGGCCGGGGACCATCGTGCCGTGGTCTCGGGCGAATGTTCCGACCGCCGCCTGTGGATCCTTCTCATGCCAGGGACATCGCAGCGCGTTGGCCGCCAATTCGCCGCTGGCCGGTTGATAATGGAACGAGGGCAGTGTTTCGAGCGACTCGACCTGTCCCGGCGCGACGACCTGCGTTACGGCGAACGTCTTTACCCGCCACGGCGACCGCGACGTATCGACGTAGCTGAGGGCCGAATTGGTCGTGCCCAGGTCGATGCCGACGACGTAACGGGAAGGTTCGTTTTTTTCAGGTTCGTTTCCATCCATGCCTACTCCGCATCCTTCCGGACGCTGAACTCCAATTTCCAGCGATTCTCGGTCGTTGTGCTGACGCACCATAGCTCGAACGTGCCGAGCTCGGTGATCTTGGAGTGGAACCGGACGGGCACGCATGGCTCGTTGACGAGGGGCTCGTCGAGCGATTTGTCGGCGGCCAATTCGGCCTGAAGCGAATCGGTCTCGGTCAGTTCGTCGGCGGTCCAGGACGCCAGCAGTTCGCCCGGCTTATCTTCTTGCCGAGTCGAGGAACTGAAAAACCGGAAATGGGCCGGCTCGCCGATCACCAGCCCGATCTCGGCCGAGGGGACATCGGTCTCGGTGCCTTCTTCCATGCCTTGGGGAACCACGCAGAGTGCTCGAAGCGGCCGCTGTGCCCCGGGGATCGCCGGCCCGGCCGTTTCGATGCCGACGTAATAGGATCGGGCCGTGCCGCCTCGAATCCGCACACCGCCGGCCTGCTTCGCCCAGCCATAATAGGCCGCTCCCCGAGCCGCTGCGTGGTCGAGGTCCTGCTTGCCTGGGAGAATCTGTGGCCCTGGACGTGGGGGGGAGGAGTCGCCGGGGAACCAATCGCCCAGCACATCCATCAACCGGGTCCGCAATGCGTCGACCTTGAAGACGCCGCCGTTGAACAACACGTGCGTCGGCCGCGCCGGCCTGCGTCTCTGCGACCCTGTGTCTTTACAATCCTGGGCGCCTTGCGATTGCAGGAAGGCCGCCAGATGATGGGTTACCGCCGTGTCGGACTCGAACGGTAACCCGATCTCCTGGAATCCGGAGGCCCGTTGCCGCTGGGGAAGATCCGTCAGGTTGCAGCGAGGAAAGAAGCCGTCGATCAACAGGTCCGCTACGGCCGATCGCTCGACCTCGACCGAGACGGTGCCGCCGATCAGCTTGCTGCCACGGCCAAGGACCGAGATCGTGTGAGTTTCCGGGGCGTTGTCGTCGGGCGATAATAGCGTTTCCTTGGCGGTCCGGCAGGAGTGCCACAGGGCGACCGATTGCCACGGGTCGAGCTGGGTACCCATCTCGGCGAACTGCCCGGCCACATGATGGGCCAACGCGAGGTCCATATTGTCGCCGCCGACCAGCAGATGATTGCCCACGGCGACCCGATTCAGCACCAACTGGCCGTCTTCTTCGGCGACGGCGACTAACGTCAGATCGGTCGTACCGCCGCCGACATCGCAGACCAACAGGGTATCGTCGACTTGCAACATTCGCCGCCATCGTTCGCCGGTCGCGTCGAGCCATGCGTAGACGGCCGCTTGTGGTTCCTCCAACAGCAGCAGCCCCTCGGACAGTCCCGCGGCCAAGGCGGCCTCGCGAGTCAGCTCCCGGGCACTGGCGTCGAACGAGGCGGGCACGGTCAGCACGACGAGTTGGTCGGCGATCGGCGCGTCGGGGAAAGCCGTCTCCCAGGCCCCGATCAGATGTTCGAGGTAACGTCGGGCAGCCGTCACGGGCGAGACCTTGGGCACTTCGTCCGGCGCGCTCCATGGCAGGATTTTCTCGTGCCGATCGACCCGACTGTGGCAGAGCCACGATTTGGCGGCCGAGACGGTCCGATCGGGTACCTCGGCCCCCTTTTGCCTGGCCAACTC
>SDBT01003178.1_pt1 | contig 28550 bp, 25 predicted proteins | sample 2277101 | NCBI WGS metagenome assembly SDBT01 (sample SAMN10404973, study PRJNA504765) | marine sediment metagenome | isolation source: marine sediment core GS10_PC15, 103 cmbsf | place: Arctic Ocean: Southern Knipovich Ridge | collected 2010 | reverse complement strand
GCATAAGCCTCAGGGTGCATTCCCGTACCTGGGTTACGCTTCCCGGGGCGGCATCCGTCTCGGGGACGTAAACCGTTTGAATAGAGTCGATTACCACCAGATTCGGTGATAACGACTCAATCTGGTTCAGGATAACCTCCAGGTCAGTTTCTGCCAGAAGGTAAAGCCCTTCACCGCTGACGCCAAGACGCTCTGACCTGAGTTTAATCTGATGCAGCGCCTCCTCTCCGGAAACATAGACCACCTTGCCTCTATCATGAGCTATCGAAGCCGCCGCCTGAAGTAACAGCGTCGATTTACCGATACGGGGGTCGCCGCTGATGAGTACCATGGAGCCGGATACCAGCCCGTTGCCGAGTACCCGGTTAAATTCAGCCAGAGAAATCGGGATGCGGTCAGTCGCCTGAACAACCAGTTTAGACAGCTCCTGAGGCGGATAAACCTGGGAAAGAGGCCGGGAAGAGGTGACCGAAGCCATTACCCTTGTTTCAACAAAGCTGTTCCACTGCTGGCATTCAGGACAGCGTCCCAGCCATTTCAGGCTCTCCTTGCCGCACTCCTGGCAGACAAAGACGTTCCTGCCACCGGGTTTATCCAATCTAGCCACAGGGTAACTTTACTTCATTTTAAGGGGCAATGCAACCGAAGCCACAGTCAAAAAGAGGGGTTTTATACCGTGCTGAACACTCAATTACACGGCAAAAGGTATCACCCAGAAAAGCATCAGTAAAACATACTGGATTACCAGACTAAAAATTACAAAAGGCGCTGAATAGCTCAAGAACTCCTTTATATTAATTTTGCAGGAGTCTTCCTTCTGGCAAATACTCTGGGCGACAAAGAGTGCCGGGGCACCGGCGATGGTTAGATTACTGCCCAGTGTTCCCGCCCACAATAAAGCCCACCACAGAGGCCAGGGGGTAATGCCGGTCGTCGCCGCAATGTCCCTGATTAAATACAAAAAGACCAGAATATAAGCATCATGTTCCACCAAAGCGACTATCGGCGCCGTAACCCAGTAAAGTAAAGTTGAGCCTACTATCGGGTTATACTGGAAATATGGCGCCAGCATACCGGCAATCACGTTAATCAGGCCGACATGGTTGATGCCGCCAACCAGAATAAAAAGCACGATATAAAACATGAGCGCTCGCCAGTCTAATTCACCAATCACTTCTTCAAAACTGGGGCTTTTCAACTGCTTACGGAAAATTTCGTTGATAAGAACGAGGGTTATCATCCCGCCCAGCGCAATAAAACCCAATAAAAGACCAAGCTCCTGGCGGAAAACCATTGCCATGATGGTTGCCAGGAACAGGCCTACCGAGACCACCGTGAATTTTTTATTTTTAATATATTCACCGGCGTCTGACTGGGCTATTTTGTTAATGACGGCGGTATCGATACTGGATGCAGGATAGAGTTTCTTCAATTTGAAGTGATACATAAAAAAGAGTGTAAGGATAAAAGTTATCATCAGCAAAATGAAGGACGATGGTCTGCCCATTTGCCAGATAAACTGGGAGAATTCTATTCCGGAAACGGAATGCAGCATCTGCGGAGGCAGGTCACCCAGCAATAAGGCTGTGCCCATAAAATTGGCGGACAGCCCTACAATGATTAAAAAGGGGAAAGAAGGCAGCTTCATTTGCTTGGTAATGTGAAATACCACCGGAGCCATCATTAGAATTATGACGACGTTGTCGACAAACATGGAAAGAAACCCGGCGATAAAACCAATCAGGGCTAAAAATATGGCTATGTTATTTCCCGATACCCTTAAGGCTATTACCGCCAGATATTGAGGGATGCCTGTTTTGCCAAAGTAGATAGCGATTATCCAGATACCAAAAAGTATGGCGATGACATTCCAGTCTACGAAGTAGAAGGCCTGGCTCTCACTCATCACCCCGAGCAGCACCATTAATGCCACTCCCGCCAGACCAACCACCGTGCTGTCCAGCTTACCCCAGATAATCAGCCCGATAGTGACCACGAACACGATAAGAGCGATAAGAGGCGTGAACTCCATAATTCCTCAGTCTACCAAAATTAACCCTGCCATATTATACACCTGTGGCCAGAAAAGCAGAAGAGAGGCTTCGCCTCTCTTCTGGCATTCGTCCCCATCTTTTTAACAAGCAGGAGACAAAGGGAGCACATTACTATGCAAATACTTAAGGCTAACGTTTAACAATAACCTGGCTTGACACCAATTACATAAGCATACCCAGGAAAATGCCGGCCACCACCGAGGTGCTGACAGCCCCCGCCATATTAGGACCCATGGCATGCATTATCAGGAAGTTTTTCGAATTTGCCTGCTGACCCATTTTCTGCACCACCCGGGCGGACATAGGGATAGCCGATACCCCGGCAGCACCTATCATCGGGTTTATCTTCTCCTTCAAGAACAGGTTGGCAATCTGGGCCGCCCACAGGCCCCCGGCAGTGCCGAAGGCGAAGGCGAGTACCGCCAGACCGACGATTGCCAGGGTTTGTCCCGTGAGGAATACAAAGGCAGGCATCAATGCCCCGACGGTTATTCCGAGGAGAAAGGTAAGAACGTCAATAAACACCCCTCCTGCCGACTTCGCCAGCCTTTCGGTGACCCCGCTGGCTCTCAGCAGATTGCCAAACATAAACATGCCGATGAGCGGAGTCGACTTGGGAACCAGCAAAGCAGCGACCACAAATATAATTATGGGGAAGAGAATTACTTCCAAATCAGAAACCTCGCGCAACTGCGGCTTCATGAATATGGCGCGTTCTCTCTTGGTCGTAAGCAGCTTAATTATCGGTGGCTGGAGAATAGGCACCAGAGCCATGTAAGAGTAAGCCACCAGCGTAATTGGCCCCAGCAGCCTGGGGGCGAGCGCCGCCGTGAGGTAAACCGTTGGCGGCCCATCCGAGCCACCGATAATACCAACACTGGCAGCCTCATTGATGGTAAACAACCCGGAGGAATAAGCGATTAGGAAAACAAAAAAAACGCCTAACTGCGCTGTAGCCCCGAAGAGAAAAGATATGGGACGGGCAATGGTGGGTCTGAAATCGGTCATGGCACCCACTCCGAGGAAGATAAGCAGCGGAATTATCCCGGATTTAATTCCATAGGTGTAAAGTAAATTGAGTAACCCTATCTTCCCTTCACCAACAGATCTTATCAGCTCCGATAATGAACCCACCTCGGCAGGGAATCCCTCGGCAGAATATATCATCAAGCCGGCATGGGGCAGATTGACCATGAAGACACCGATGCCAATGGGTATTAATAACACCGGCTCCATCTTCTTGGCGATACCCAGGTAGAGCAAGAGAGCCGCAATCGCAAACATCACGAGACTACCCCAGGTCAGGGCACCGAAGGCGGTTTCGTATAAACCAAACATTTATCTATCCTTTGTTTGAATCTTCTTTCGGCTTCGCAGCTGTCCTTCGTATTATTAACCCCACCACCCAGGAGACAACCGCCAGGATAAGCAAAACAAAAACAGTTACTCCGAAGCCACCACCGGCAATTTTTGCTGCCAAACTCCAATCCATAATCCTAATCACCTCTCAAAGATATCAGGAAAAAGCCTCACGCAAAACGTTCGAAATGGCTCCCCACAAACTCAGCACACATCACCAGCTTTATTAGTAGTCGATAACAGCTACCACGTCACCGGGTTTCGCTACCTGGTCGATAGTAACCCCCACCTGTGAAATTGTGCCTCCTACCGGAGCGAATATCGGATTCTCCATCTTCATCGACTCCAGTAAGCAAAGTACGTCCCCCTCGTTAACCTTATCCCCGACTTTGTAATTTACGCTAATAATCTTACCGGTTATTGGAATCTCTACAGTCTCTTGTGCCAATTCTCAAGCTCCTTTCTTTGTGCTATCAGCTTTTTCAATATAAGAAAAGGCGGTTGGCCACCTCTCCTAGTTTCCACCGCCCTTAAATATAAAAAGCTGATTAGCCATGATGACTATTTAATTAATCATCCCTCATTTAAAGCACCTACGGCTATCGGATGCGCGACAAAGTGTTCTGCTGACCTGATTACAATCTCCTGCTCTTTCAGGTCAACGATAACCAGGGAAACGTAGCTCTTAGCTTCTGTTTTATCCCACGAGCCATTGTTATCCTCTATCACCTTTTCTATTTGAAGTTTCAGTTCCGCCGAACAGCAGACAGTCAGCATATCTCCAGACCAATCGACGCCAAGAACCTCTTTCATCGCCTTTAGAGCATCAATAACAGTTGAAGAAGTTTCAGGCGCTATAATCTTAACTCCAGAGAACTTAACCTCAAAAACCCTGTCAAATACCTTGAATTCCTGTCGGAGCAAATCTTCCGAGAGTTTGTCTTCAACCATATCCTGAATTACCCGGCGCAGTGGCCTGGCCCCGAAGGATTCATCGTAACCCTTTTCACCCAGATAGTCCTTTGCCGCCCCGGTCACCTCCAGCTTTATTTCCTTCTCGCTCAACTGCTGGGTCACCGAAGCCAGCATTAAATCAACTATTTCTCGTATCTGCTCTTTATTCAAAGAATGAAATACAACCACACCATCAACGCGGTTGAGAAACTCGGGGCGGAAGGTCTTTTTTAACTCGCCCAGCAGGTTCTCCTTCATCCGGTCATAGGACTGTTCCCGGGTTTTAGCCTCATCCCTGCGGGAGGTAAAACCAATGGTGGTCCCCTTGCGGATTAACTCTGCGCCAACATTACTGGTCATTATGATAATGCTGTTGCGGAAGTCAACCCGGCGGCCTTTAGCATCCGTTAAGTGACCATCATCAAATATCTGGAGCAGCAAATTGAACACATCCGGGTGCGCCTTTTCAATCTCATCAAGGAGTATACAGCAGTAAGACTTGCGCCGAACTGCCTCGGTTAGTTGCCCGCCTTCATCATAGCCAACGTACCCGGGTGGTGCTCCGACCAGGCGGGATACCGCAAATTTCTCCATAAACTCAGACATGTCAAGTCTGATTAAAGAATCCTCGCCGCCAAACATAAACTCAGACAAAGCTCGAACCAGTTCCGTCTTGCCAACCCCGGTCGGACCGAGAAAGATGAAGTTACCTATCGGATGCCGCGGGTCTTTTAACCCGGCCCGGGCACGTCTGATTGCCTTGGATATGGCATTAATCGCCTCATCCTGACCAATAATACGGTGATGAAGCACTTCTTCCATATTAAGCAGGCGGTTGGTTTCGTCATCAGCTATCTGCACCACCGGAATCCCTGTCCACATACTCACCACTTCGGCAATGTGTTCCGCAGTTACTTCAGGCTTCTTCTCCCCCTGTTCCGTCCGCCACTCCTCTTCCAACTTCTTTATTTTATCCCCGATTTGAAGCTCACGCTCACGCAACTCCGTAGCATAATCGTACTGCTGCGTAGCCAGGGCAGCATCCTTATCCTTGCGTACGTTATCTACCATTTGCTTGGCTTCTTTTAAGGTGAGAGGCATGGTTCTGTGCTTAATCCTGACTCTTGATGCAGCCTCATCGATTAAATCAATGGCTTTATCCGGCAGAAAACGGTCGGGGATATACCTCGAAGCTAATGTGGCAGCTGCATTCAACGCCTCATCAGTTATTATCAGGTGATGATGCTCTTCGTAGCGCTCTTTAATCCCCCGTAAAATCTCCAGCGTTTCCTCTACCGAAGGCTCCTCCACCAGGACCGGCTGGAAGCGTCGCTCCAGAGCCGCATCCCGCTCCACATACTTACGGTAATCATCAAGAGTCGTCGCGCCAATGCACTGTAACTCCCCCCGAGCCAGCGAGGGTTTGAGAATGTTGGCGGCATCAACGGCTCCCTCAGCCGCCCCGGCGCCAACCATAGTATGGAACTCATCAATAAACAGCACGCAGTTTGCTGCCGTCTTTACCTCGTCAATAATCTTCTTGAGCCGTTCCTCAAACTCGCCGCGGTACTTTGTCCCGGCGACTAATGTCCCCATATCAAGCGTGATTAACCGCTTTTCCTCCAGTGTCTCGGGAACATCACCGGCAACAATGCGGTGAGCCAGCCCTTCAACGATGGCTGTCTTTCCCACACCCGGTTCACCGATGAGAGCTGGATTATTTTTCGTCCGTCGGCTCAGAATCTGGATGACGCGCTCAATCTCTTTATGTCGCCCGATAACAGGATCGAGTTTACCGGCGCGCGCTGCCGCCGTCAGGTCAACACCCAGCTGGTCCAGAGCAGGAGTCCGGCTTGTAGCCCGACCAAGCTTTGACCGGGTAGTACTTTGACTGAGGACCCGGGTGATTTCGGCGCGCGCTCTCTCAAGTGTGATGCCAAAGCTATCAAGCACACTGGCGGCAACGCCTTCTCCCTCACGTATCAATCCCAGAAGGAGATGTTCCGTGCCGATATAGTTGTGCCCGAGGTTGCGTGCCTCGTCTATCGCCAGTTCGATTACCTTTTTAGCTCTCGGGGTAAGCCCGGTCTCGCCTGCGGGGGGGTTCTCACCACGGCCGATAATAAATTCTACGGCGGAACGCACTTTACCCAGGCTCACACCCAGGCTGGTAAGTACCTTTGCGGCGACTCCATCCTCCTCACGCCCCAAACCAAGTAAAATATGCTCCGTATCAATAAAGCTATGGTTCAGATTGCGTGCCTCTTCCTGGGCCACAGTAAGAACCCTTCGAGCTCTCTCTGAAAATTTCTCAAATCTGCTAGCCATTTTTCTCCTGCGAGTACCTATCCCGCAACTAACAGTACCCTAATAATATTATAAAACATAAGGCAGCTAAAGACAAAGGCTTGAAGAGAGATGCTTTATTCAGAAAGTCCACAGGAATCTCAATTTCTCACGCTCCATACCTCTTACGGGAGGAGGGAATATTAAAAAAGCACAACTTCCCAAATAATCCCAATAAGCCTCCTGGCAGTGGCATATTTTCCACAAGGAGTTGCCCCCTCAGTATCGTCTGCGCTAAGGCGTTTCACTTCCGTGTTCGGGATGGAAACGGGTGGTTCCACCTCGCTCGAACCACCAGGAGACTTTTATTGGCTGGTCTTACAGGATAATATAATACACTATTTCCTGATGTTAACGCAAGCTGTTAAAAAATAACAGCCTAAATATATATTAACATACTATCCAGCAGAAGGAAAGAACCCAACCCCACTTTTAACTACAAGAATACCCTTAATTTTTTTGTATTATTTTACGAGAACAGGATTAATTTGGCACAAGACTCCCTTGACAACTCTGGAAACAAATGATAGCGTAAGGACTAGTATCTCTGGAAATGGCCGCACCCCTGACTAAAAAACATTGATATAGAATATCCCTGGCATTCTTTGGATGGTCGGGCGAGTTATTTTCAGATTCAGCACGTGGGGCAATAAAGATCAAATAATTACATATGAGGTGACAACATGGTCATGGAACTGGTTCATATCGGATTTGGTAATATATTAGCCATGAACAGGGTTATTGCTATGGGTTCACCAAACTCAGCGCCGACGAAACGTACTATTCAGGACGGGAGAAATAAGGGACTGCTAATTGATATGACCAGTGGCAGAAGGACCAAGGCAGTTATTTTTACTGATAGCGGGCATATTGTTCTGGCAGCGCTGGCACCGGAGACTATCACCGGCAGATTGCAGATAAGTCGTGATAGTTCCGCAGCAAGGCCGGAGCACAGTGACGATACAGATGAATTTTAATGGTCAACCTCTATTTAATTTACCGGAAAAACCACTACTAATAGTACTCTCCGGTCTCTCGGGGGCAGGTAAAGACGCCGTTTTAACCCGGATGAAGGAATCAGGTGTTCTCTTCACACATATTACAACTTTAACCACACGACCCCGGCGAATTAATGAAAAAAAAGACGTAGACTACCACTTTGTCTCAAAGGAAAAATTCCAGGAGATGATTGACCATAAAGAATTACTGGAATGGGCAACGGTCTACGGTAACTGGTACGGCATTCCCAGGAAACCAATTACAGAAGCCCTGAACCGCGGAGAGGACACGATAGTAAAGATTGACGTTCAGGGGGCAGCTACCATTAAGAAAATCCTGCCTCAAGCGGTATTTATCTTCGTGACGACACCATCAATTAAGGAACTTGTCTCAAGACTAAAGCAACGCCACACCGAATCGACTGCGGAGCTGGATTTACGCACGAAAACTGCCGAGGAAGAGGTTAAAAAACTGAATCTATTCGACTATGTAGTTATCAACCGGCAGGATGAAATAGACCGTGCTGTCTCAGACATTAGAGCGATTATTACTGCCGAAAAAAGACGCGTGACCCCGAGGGAAATTGCTCTATAAGCCGACTAGAAAACGGTGTGTAACAGCCAGGCGAATAAATAACCCAGCCCGCCGCAAACGGGAAAGGTTATTATCCAGGCAGCGATGATATTACCCGCCACCCCCCAGCGTACCGCTGAAAAACGCTTCGTAGCACCGACTCCCATTATAGATGAACTGATACAATGGGTGGTGCTCACCGGGATACCAAACTGGGAAGCAAATTCAATAACCGTGGCGGCGGAGAGTTGCGAAGCGAATCCCTGACTCGGCTGTAGGTTGGTAATCCTCATTCCCAGTGTCTTAATGACTCGCCGGCCACCCACCGCCATTCCCGAGCTGATAGCCAGGGCTGATATGATGATTACCCAAAATGGAATTCTTTCCCACAGACTGACATCATTATAAAAAATCACCAGTGCCATGGTGATGACACCTATCGGCATCTGGCCATCATTCTTGCCATGACTGTAAGCCATAAAAGCCGCCCCCGGGATTTGCAAATTACTAAAAAGGCTACGCATCCTGTCCGGGGCACTTTTCTGGAATATCCAGTACAGGCAAATCATAGCCACAAACCCGCCGACAAAACCAAGAACCGGAGCCGTAACCACTGCCGTCAGAACCTTTCCCATAACACCCCATACTATCGCCGCGCCACCGACCGCTGCCATACCCGCCGCCGCCATGGCGGCAACAAAACCGTGAGTCAGGCTCACCGGCAGACCATAGTAAGTAGCCAGGCTCGTCCAGATAACTACGGACGCCAGTGCCGCAATCACCGTAATAAATGATATTGCGTCCTCTATCAAAATCCCTTTGCCTATGGTTCTGGCAACTTCAAGGCCGGTAGCAGCACCGGCAAAATTAAAAATGGCAGCCAGTATTACCGCTCTCCTCGGGGACAGGGCACGGGTACCAACGGCAGTAGCGATGGCATTAGCGGCATCATTAAGGCCATTGGCGAAACCAAAACCAACAGCCAGGATGATAATGATAATAAGCAAAACAAGCGAGGAATCAGGCATGCTTGATGGCTACCCCTTCAAGGACATTAGCCACGTCCTCACACCTATCGGTAGCACTCTCCATATACTCGTAAATCTCACGCCATTTAATAATCTGGGTAATATCCACTTTGTCGTCAAAAAGCTCAGCCATTGCCGCCCTGAATACCCTGTCTGCCATATTCTCCAGTCGGTTAATCTCCACGCACTGTTTAAGAATTTGTTTTAAATCGGCACGGTGGCGCAGCCCACGGACTGCCTTTTCTACCTCATTTACTGCCTGAACTATAATACTTGCCAGTTCTTTGGCTCTCTGACTGGGACACTCTATCTTATAGATAAGCATGGCATCAGCCGCAGAATGGATAAAGTCGGTCACATCATCCATAACATTAGCCAGATGGGCAATATCCTCCCGGTCATAGGGAGTGACAAAGGTACGATGCAACAGTGCCATAATCTGATGAGTAATCATGTCTCCCGCATGCTCAAGCTCGGCGATTTCAGCCACTCTACTCTCGACAAATTGCCAGGTTTCTACCATCTCGCTTAGTACCTGCGCCGTCTTTACTATATTTCGAGCGCTTTCCTCAAAAAGGTCAGAAAATTTATCTTGCCTGGGCATAAAAGAAAATTTAACCACAGCGAATACTCCTCAAATAGTAAGGATAATATTGAAACAGAAGGGAATTAAAAATACGGGGGAGAACAAAAAAGCGCCGGTGAGGGTTCCAAATGTGACGGGTAAACAAACTAAAACCAGGGACAGCAAGCATCAAAATAAAAACCTCAAATACTCGAGACGCACGCTCATTCATGTGAGGTTAAACACTCCAGCGTTAGCCAGATTTCATCTTTAATCTGTTCCTAGTGCAAGTTTAGACGAGATGGCAATGATTGTCAAGCCATTGCAAGGCATCACAAACCTCGTTCTTTAATCAGCCATAGCCGGATTAGACCCGGTTCAACTATCATTTTGTGTTTCTTTCGGTTTATCTCTCTTTGCCCACCATTCCTTGAGCCGAGAAATAACCTGCTTCTCATATCCCTGATTTCCGGGCGTGTAGAATTTCTTACCCTGCAGAGAGTCGGGCAGGTTTTGCTGTTCGACGAAGTGCTCGGGATAGTCGTGAGCGTATTTATAGTCCTTTCCGTAGCCCAGGTCTTTCATCAGCGGTGTTACCGGGTTACGCAACTCCAGGGGCACCGATTCGGTGGAACCCTGCTTAATCTCCTCCTGAATCCGAGTATATGCCTGATAAAGAGAATTGCTTTTTGGGGCGGTCGCCAGATAAACTGCGGCCTGAGCCAGAGCCAGGTTACCTTCGGGCATACCGATGAAGTGAACCGCCTGCTGAGCCGCCATGGCTACCACCAGCGCCTGGGGGTCGGCCATGCCCACATCCTCTGAGGCAAAGCGAACCAGACGCCGGGCGATGTACAGGGGGTCTTCACCGGCTTCCAGCATCACTGCCAGCCAGTACATGGAAGCGTCCGGGTCTGAGCCACGCATCGACTTGTGCAGGGCAGAAATAAGGTCGTAGTGCTGGTCTCCTGCCTTGTCATAACGTAAAGCCCGCCGCTGTAGTGCGTCCTCAACAGTCGGCAGTAAAATTTGGCGCTTTCCTTCCTCATTCGGGGAGATACTCTCCGCGGCTATCTCCAGGGTGTTAAGGGCAACCCGGGCATCATTACTCGACATGGCAATAAGATGACTCATAACTTCAGGAGACATCTCCACCTCCAATTCACCAATCCCCTGCAGTCTATCCTTCAGCGCCCTCAGGAGTATCACCTGAATTTCCTCTCCGGTAAGGGGCTTCATCGGGAGAACACGACAGCGCGAGAGGAGGGGAGAGGTAACCTCAAAAGAAGGGTTTTCCGTGGTAGCCCCAATAAGAGTGATTGTGCCATCCTCGACAACCGGCAGCACTACATCCTGCTGCGTTTTATTAAACCGATGGATTTCGTCTATAAACAGGATTGTTTTCTGCATTTGCGCCTTGCGGCGTCCTCTAGCCTGTTCTATTATGCGGCGCAGGTCAGCGACACTGGCGCTGACGGCGCTTATCGGACTGAACTGGGAACCGGTGGCGTTGGCAATAATGTAAGCCAGGGTGGTTTTGCCGCAGCCGGGCGGACCCCACAGGATGACAGACGGTATGCGGTCGGATTCAATAGCCTTTCTCAGCACACGGCCTTTGCCGATTATGTGCTCCTGCCCGACAAATGTGTGCAGGCTGGTGGGCCTCATCCTTGTCGCCAGTGGCGCCTCCTGCATTTTTTTCTCCTCAGACTGCTGTTCGAACATATCCATACTCATAATGCACCTTCTTCAGGATAATAGTGCTATTTTATCATGCGGATTGTCAAATTTATATAAAGTCTTTTTCATCCTCACGCCGTGTACTATTTATAAGGTGACCCTATCCCCTTTATCCCCTTCCCCTCATTCAGGGGAAGGGGAAGTTATGGAAGAGGGGCTTCGCCCCTCTAGGACTCCCCTATTTATACCTCTTTACCTGAAATCTATATAGCTTCACCGGCTCACCGGGGTCAATCCCCGCTTTCTGCCGGCAGATATCAATCTGGTGTTCCACGCTGTCCACTCCCTCCAGGTCGGGGAGGAGGAGACCGCGCCGCCAGCCCGCCTCAACGATGACCCCGTACTTTTTGGGGTCGAGATGGCTTTTATCCGCCACCGGCTCCGGGGTGGTGAGCACATCCACGCTGTAGTCGAGGTCTTTAAGCTCCTCCGGAGATACAGGGGGGAAACGGGGGTCCCTGGTGGCAGAGCTTACCGCATTTGTAATGATTTCCTCGGCAACGTTCTTCCTCTGGGGCTCAAAGGTGCCGATACAGCCCCGTAACGCCCCCAACTTGTGAATGGAAACAAAGACCCCTGCCTTCGGCTTCATCTCGGGGGCAAGTGCTCTCGGCTCGAGAACCTTCCCCTTCGTAACATAGGTTTCAACCGTTTCTTTAGCCAGTTTCACCAGCGGGTGCATCTCGATTGCCTTAATTATTATGCCGGCATAGCCGACAACGCTGGAATAATCGCCCGAGGTATCACCGCTGGTCTGGTATTTCACCAGCTCTGCCCCTTTTGCCCCCAGCTCTTTAGCGGCGGTGATAAGACTGACCGTGGGCGCATAGCCGCACATTGATATGTCCAGTTCTGAAACTCGCTTTAATAGTTCATCTTCATCCAGAGCCAGTATGGCATCAATAGCCTGGTTATCCTTCCTCTTCGCCGAATCCTGCGGCTCATAGTGAGTCATGTCGCTTGACGCTATAATCACCACTTCTCTATTCAGCTCTTTAACGGCGGCGGCTATTTCCCTGCCGATTTCCTTATACGTACTACCGCCGGCGTGAGCCAGAACAATGGGCACTATCCGGACATCCGGCTTGAAATATTGCAGGAACGGTATCTGAACCTCGATGGAATGCTCATGCTGATGCGCCTGATGGTCCTCCCGCAAGTAGCTGGACGCGGTTAAAATCCGTTTACCCAGTTCGGAGTCGATTTCCACCTCACCCAGGGGTGTTTTCCAGGCGCCCTCCGTCATTATGCTGAACGGCTTCCCCCTTCCCGTATGACTGGGCCCCATAATAATAAAGGTGTCTTTGAATTTAATCCTTGAGATAACAGCGCCGGCTACCGGCCCGGAATAAACATATCCGGCGTGAGGAGAAACCAAGCCAATTATCTCCTGCTTCTCTACTTTCTCATCAACAAACGACTCAATCATTGTCTTTAGCTGTGAAGCCGACCCCGGATAAAATTGCCCGGCGACGACTGGATTTCTAATCATCTTTTTTTCCCTCCTTCACCCCATGTGTCCTGAAATTCAGTTCCGCCCCGCAGAATTTACACCTTGAATCCTCCATACCCACCACTTCGGTCTGGTAGCCGAACCTCTGCACATTAAGTTTGCCGCAGGAATAACAGGTTGTATTTTCACTCTGGTGGCCGGGCACGTTGCCCGCGTAAACAAACTTGAGACCGGCTTCTCGCCCGATTTCATAGGCGCGTTCAAGAGTGGCTATCGGGGTCGGCGGCAGGTGCTTCATCTGATGCTGGGGATAAAATCTGGTCACATGCCACGGGGTCAGTTCGCCCAGTTCGTCCCGTATCCAGCGGGCAATCCCCCCGAGCTGCCCTTCATCATCATTCATGGTGGGGATGATGTTGGTTACCACCTCAACATGCATATTCCATTTGTTTTTTGCCCGTTTCGTAACCTCAAGTATCCTTCGCCAGTGGGGCACCTTTGCCAGGTCACGATAAAATGCGTCGGAAAAACCCTTAATATCAACCCGCCACACATCCAGGTAAGGCCCGATAGTATCCAATGCTTCAGGAGTCGAGTAACCATTAGTCACATAGACCGTATACAGCCCGTTTTCCTTAGCCAGCCGGGCGGAGTCAAGCGTATATTCAAACCAGATTGCCGGCTCATTATACGTCCAGGCAATTCCCTGGCAATGGTATTGTTTCGCCAGATCTATCGCCGCTTGAGGCTGGATATCCCGGCAGTTATGCCATAACGCGCCGTTGTCAGGGAAGGAGATTTCCCAGTTCTGGCAATGTCTGCAATGGAAATTACAGCCCAGCGTACCCAGGGAAAAAACCAGGCTGCCCGGGAAGAAGTGGAACAGCGGTTTCTTTTCTATGGGGTCGGCAGCACCCGATGATACCCTGGCGTAGTTCAGATTATACAGGGTGCCACCCTGGTTCTGATACATGCCGCAGACACCGGATTTATCCGAACCTATCCGGCAATGCCACTGACAGGTATTGCACCTCACCCGGGAGTTTGCCAGCTTTTCATAAAGTATTGCCTCATGCATGGCTAATTACTCCATAACCCTTAAAACAATTATATCACTGAGTTATTGTCAATTACAGTGGTTATCGGTTCTGTTCAATATGATTGATAGGGCTGCCTCACCCCCTTAATGTTTGGGAACCCTCCCCCTTTATCCCCCTCCCTTGGCAAGGGAGGGGGAGTTATATAGAAGAGAGGCTTCGCCTCTCTTTAACTCTCCTTTTTTATCTCTCTCCTGACGAGGTGTTAAAGGAGAGGGGGAATTCTTTAAAAGAGGGGCTTGTGCCCCTCTTAAACGCCCTTAGTAAAAGTTTATTTAGCAAGGGGATTAAAAGGGGCTTTGCCCCTTTAAGAAAAACTCTTCCCTCTCCCCTTCATAAGGGGAGAGGGATAAAGGGTGAGGGGTTAGCAGAGAACAACCAGGATTGAGTAAAAGACAATAAACTAATAAGTTGCCGGAAGCAGACTACTAAAGATACTCTGTGCTATAATTTTCCTGTACTGAATATGTCCTGTGAAAGGCGACTATAAAAATAAAGGATGGTCAGCAGCCTTGCCGCACACCTCCAGAGATGAAATTTTCAAGCAATCGCTGATTTTCTCCGCCCTCAGCGAAGATGAAGTCGCGGAACTGGGAACCCTTGCCATTCAGAGCCGCTACAAACCGGGGGAATACGTGTTCTGGGAAGGAGATACCCCCGAATGGTTCTACATTGTCGCCGAGGGGAGAATAAAAGTCCTCAAGCACTCCTCACAGGGCAAGGAATTTATTATCGCCTTCTTTGAACCCGGTGAAATGTTCGGCGAGGTAGCTGTTTTTGAAGACAAGCCCTACCCCGCTTCAGCGCAAGCAGCAATTGAAACAACAGTGCTCGGAATCAAGAAAAAAAACTTTCTCTCTTTCTTTGAAGCCCGCCCTCAGGTAGCACTGAAAATTATCGGGATACTTGGCGGCCGACTCCGGGATGCACAGAGCCGCCTCAGCGACCTTGCCGGTGAGCGTGTTGAGCAGCGCCTTGCTAAAACACTGCTTATGCTTTCTTCAAAGCTCGGCTCCAGCCTGCCCTTCACCCGCCAGGAAATAGCTGACATGGCCGGAACCACAATTGAAACGGCAATACGGCTGATGAGCCGTCTGAAGGAACGGGGTATTATTCGCTCCGTCCGCGGCAGGACAATCATCCTCAATGAGACCAAATTGAGACTGCTAAGCGAAGGTCCACCCCGGATTTAGAACCGGATGGTCTATCTTGTGAAAACTGTTTCCCCACCGGAGTAACCGATATTGTCCCCACTTTTATCTTTATGATTTATATCATAGTAAAGAATCCCGCTTTGATTTAATATGACAATAGTGAAGTGAATAACAACACTGGAAGACGGAGGTAGATAACATGGCCAGCAATTGCCCCGGTCAGGATATGAGGAATCTGCGGGTGGCGCTCTACAAATGCCAGAACTGCGTCGCCGAAGTTGAGATGTTCTCCGATGAACTCAAGATAAAGTGCCCCAAGTGCGGGCAGAAGGTGTACAAGGAAAAGATGCCTTCATGCATCGACTGGTGCGCTTCAGCCAAGCAGTGCCTGGGAGAAGACAGGTGGAAGCAATTAACGGGCAATGATTAGCGATTCCTATATTGATTTAGAGGAGATATAACATGGTAACCAGAACATTAAGAAAAATTATTAAGATTGACGAAGAAAAGTGCAACGGCTGCGGACTCTGCACTTCCGCCTGTGCCGAGGGTGCCCTCCAGATAATCGACGGCAAGGCGAAACTCATCAGCGAGAAATACTGTGACGGACTCGCCGCCTGCCTCGGGGAATGCCCGGAAGGAGCCATTATCATCGAGGAGAGAGAAGCCGAAGAGTTCGACGAAGAAGCCGTAAAACAGCACCTGGAAAATATACAGCCTGCCGACGAACCGGTAGCCTGCGGTTGTGTCTCGGCGACAGTCTCGCAGTTTGAGCGGCAAAAGGCAGCCGACAGCGGCCACGCAAACAAAACCCACCAGCCGTCAATGCTCGCCCAATGGCCGGTACAGCTCACATTGGTTCCGCCTTCGGCGCCCTTCCTGCAAGGTGCCGACCTGGTACTGGCGGCAGACTGCGTCCCGTTTGCTTATGCCGGTTTTCACGAGGAATTTCTCCAAGGCAATGCCCTGCTGATAGCCTGCCCCAAACTGGACGACTTTCCGGCGCACCAGACGAAGCTGACCGAGATTCTGCGTTATTCAGGCGTCAAGAGCATCACCGTGGTGCATATGGAAGTACCCTGCTGCTCCGGGATTGTGTACATGGCAAAACAGGCAATAGCCGCCAGCGGTAGAGAAATCCCGTTAAAGGATGTGACCATCGGCGTCAGGGGCGAAGTCAAGTCCTGATTTCAGTAACAGCTATTTAGTAATGTGCAATAAAAAGAATGCCTAAGATATTCGACAGGTTAGACAACAAGAAGATAAAAGACATCAGGGTACTGTATGATTTCATCGCCATTTTCTGCCGGGAGAAGCACGCAGCCCAAATAAAAGACACCTTTCTTATCAGGGACGTCCGGCTGCGCCGCACTCTGGGCAGTAAAGACCGGCTGCTGTGTGAGGACTGCCGCAAGCTGCTGAACCACGGCATCGCCAAGTTACTTTTATGCCCCTATAATCCCAAGCCGATGTGTAAGAAATGCCCGACCCACTGCTACGCTCCCGGCTACCGGGAAAAGGTCCGCGAGGTCATGAAATTTTCCGGCATTTACCTGATAAAGCACGGCCGCATAGACTTAATGATTCATTACCTGCGCTGACCGCGCCTTGGGGAAAGTGTTCCGGGTAGCCAGTGACAGCCTGACTAAAAGCAGCATGATGGGAACCTCGGTAAGCACGCCGACCACCGTGGCCAGTGTCGCCCCCGACGACACCCCGAAGATGGTGGTGGCCACCGCGATGGCAACCTCGAAGTGATTACTGCCCGCGATTATGGCGGATGGAATGGCATCTTCATATTGAAGCTTCATTAACCTGGCAGCAACATAAGTAATACCAAACACTACCAGGATATTAGCCAGAATGCCTACCGTGATGATGCCGATTATCACCGGCAGTTCGATAATAATATTGCCCTGATAGATAAAGAGAATCACCAGGGTGATTAGCAACGCGATTACGGATATTTTCCCCAGCGAAGGTACCAGCCTGGCTTCAAACCATGCCATGCCTTTTCTTCTGATAACCTGCCGCCGGGTGATGTACCCGGCTATCAGCGGGGTGACGATATATATGGTCACGGAGAGGGCAATGGTGTCCCACGGTACCCTGATGCCGGAAATGCCCAGGAGCAGTACCGCCAGGGGCGCATAGAGTATGACCATAGCCAGTGAATTGACCGCCGTCATCACCAGTGTGTGCCCCATATTGCCACGCGCCAGGTAGCTCCAGACTAAAACCATCGCCGTACACGGCGCCACACCCAGCAATATTAATCCGGCCCGATACTGCTCGATTTGTTCCGGTGTCAGGAACCCGGCGAAAACCACGCTGAGGAAAAGCCAGGCAAAGAAAGCCATCAGGAAAGGCTTTACCGCCCAGTTGGCAAAAAGGGTGAGCGCTATTGGTTTTGGAGAACGGAAGGCTCCGCTTATTTCCTCCCAGCTTATCTGAACCATTATGGGATATATCATGGCAAAAAGCAGAATCGCAATCGGGATAGAGATATGAGCCACCTCAAGCTCCGCCAGAAAACCTGAGAGCTGCGGGAAAAACCGCCCCAAACCTATCCCCGCCAGAATACACAGGCCAACCCAGACCGTCAGGTATTTCCCCCATATCCCCAGTTTTCGTTCTTTTTCAGTCATCTTGTTTCCTTACTGCTCACCCCGCTTACTTTCACACGCAGCCAGGCCCCACGCGTTTCGCTTTTTGGAGTCGCTCCCTATCTTTAATGGCTATCTCATTACCCCCCAGCGCCTCCTTTACCGCCTTTTCCAGATAACCGAAGTATACGGACATCCCTTCCCGGTCTATCGAATACAATGACCAGAGCCCCTCTTTCCTCAGCTTAAGAAAACCGGCATCATAAAGGACACCCAGGTTGCGGGAAGCGCGGGTCTGGGATATATCCAGTGCCTGCATTACCTCACAGACACAGCATTCCCTCTCCAGCAGCAAGTTCAGAATCCTGAGCCTGGTTTCATCTGACAGCGCTTTAAACGCCTTGACTAATTCCCGCATATTTTCGCTCCTTGCGTATATGCGTATTTACGGTTATAGTTTACGCTACTCTTTCTAAATTATCAAGAAAGCCGGATTCTCCCTTTTACTCAATCCTGGTTGTCCTCTGCTAACCCCTCACCCTTTATCCCTCTCCCCTTCATAAGGGGAGAGGGAAGAGTATTTCTTAAAGGGGCTCCGCCCCTTTTATAATCCCCTTACTAAATAAACTTTTACTAAGGGCGTTTAAGAGGGGCACAAGCCCTTCTATTAAAGAATTCCCCCTCTCCTTGCCATGAGAGAGCTAAAAAAGGAGAGTTAAAAAAGGAGAGTTAAAGAGAGGCGAAGCCTCTCTTATATATAACTCCCCCTCCCTTGGCAAGGGAGGGGGATGAAGGGGGAGGGTTCCCCAACATTAAGGGGGTGAGCTTTGACAGAAGTATGACCAACCAATAATGAGCAGAACCAGATTCTCATACATTAACGCAAAGCCGACTGTTACCTGCCCCTGACTGGCTGTGCTGCAAAGGGTATATCTGGTAATATGTATATATAAACTGCAAAAACTGATTAACGGACTTTTTTATGAGGAAACGAATTATTGTATGGCGTCTGGCGTTTGCCTTAATTCTGGCAGTATCCCTTTGGCTTGGTAGCCCTTCCCCCACAGCCGCCCAGGACGCGGAAGATTATTTCCGGTTCGATTACGACCCTGTACTCTTTGACAAAAACGAAATTCAAGGAGCGGAGACCTTTAATATGACAATCTCCGGGCGTGCTGTCTGCACCAAGGACCCGCCGATATCGATAAAAGAAGCTAATATTGTGTCGAGGGTCACCGCTGAAAACACGGTTACCGGCGCCACAATAATATTGAATCCCGGATACACGGTAACGATAAAGCCCTTTCCCTCCAAAGCGGGCGATATTACCGAAATAAGCCAGGTCGTATCGTTACAATTCCCCGGCGAAGCGGAGACCGGCGATTACAATGTCACTGGAGAAATTATTGAAGCCAAGGTCAAATTTGGCATCGGGTCGTTAGACATTAAGGGGTATCTTCCCCAATCCCAGCACATGGGCACGGTAAAATATATCCGCCCGGAGACTATGCCCGCGCCGACGCCCGCATCAGCTCCGACACCGGCACCAACGCCGGGAACAACTCCGGCGCCGGAACCAACGACAACTTCACTGCCCGCACCAACGCCAGCGCCGCCAGAGCCTGGTATGGCCTGGTGGGCATGGATAATAGTTGCTGCCGCCACCGCCGCCACGCTATTTAACATCGTCTGGTATCTACGGCATCGTACCGGGTATCGACCCGGCCATTGATGGGCTGCTTTGTGACCACACGTCACATTTCCCTGAAGTATCGGAATAACCAGCGAACACCGGTCTGTCCGCCACAGCAAACTGCGAAGGTTTCATCAGGCAAGCACTTTGACTTGCTTAAATGGGGATGTTATACTCTTCTTTTGCAAGAGGCGGGATTATTATCTAACAGCTATGGCAACACCGGATACGGAGCCATTTTGTTGCTGGCAAGTGAGGTTAAATGAGAATAGAAAGTCCGAGATATACCGAGCGCTTTGGCTCAGTCAGGATAAACGATGTGCCGAAGGTTCTGGCGCAGGCACTGGAGAAACCATAATGAAAGCCGTTATCCTCATAGGTGGCGAGGGGACAAGGTTGCGCCCCCTGACCTGCAACACACCGAAGGCAATTGTGCCCATCCTGAACCGGCCTTTCCTGGAGCATCTGTTACTTTATCTCAAAGGACACGGCGTGACCGACATTATCCTTGCCATGGGTTACCTGCCCGACTCGGTTCAAAGCTGCCTCGGTGACGGCAGCCAGCTGGGAGTGCGGATTACCTATGTAACAGAGAAGTCGCCGCTGGGCACCGCCGGAGCGGTCAAGCATGCCGAATCATTTCTGGACGGGCAATTCATCGTCCTGAACGGTGACATCATCACCGAGATAGACCTGACGGACATGATAAAGCGACACCAGGAGATTAAACCCAAAGCAAGCCTGGCGCTAACCCCGGTTGAAGACCCCACCGCATATGGGGTCGTCGAAACCGATGCCCAGGGTAAGGTAAAGCGTTTCCTGGAGAAACCGGGCTGGAACGAAGTCACCAGCAATATGATTAATGCCGGTATTTATATCCTGGAACCGGAAGTGCTGGCGCACATCCCGGTTTCAACCCCGTTTATGTTCGAGCACCACGTTTTTCCGGCGCTCCTGAAGCGGGGAGACCTGATTTTGGGCTATCCCTCGGACGCTTACTGGATTGATATCGGCACACCCGGGAAATATCTTGAGGTGCACCATGACCTGCTCTGGAGACGGGATGATAGCCGCGTCCGAACCGAAGGCAAGAGCCAAATCCACCCTTCAGCCCGCATCGAGGGTCCGGTATTGATTGGTGACGACTGTATTATCTCCGCCGGAGCCACCGTGAAGGGACCGGCGGTACTGGGGCCACAGTGCGAGATAGGCAGGGGTGCTGTCATAGAGGGGGCAGTTTTATGGCAGGGTGTACAGGTATATGAAGGAGCCGTACTCAAAAACTGCGTCGCCGGCTTTCGCAGTCGTATTCAGGAGAACTGTCATATCGCCGAAGAATGTATTCTGGGAGACTACGTAACCGTAGACAGCGGGAGCCGACTAGCTCAAGGCACTAAAATCTGGCCCGATGGCTTTACTGAGCCAGAGACAATACATCCTTAACCCCCCACGGTGGCAGTTACTATTCAGTGATGGGTGACAATGATAATTGAGTGTTATCTTATCAGGGCCAATATCTCATTATGTGATTGAGTGCCTGGCAAATAAAGATTCGGCATTCCCGCCGAGCAGCGCCGCTACCTCCTCCTCACTAAAGTCAATCCCTTCCGGGGAGTCCTGAGGAAGCCTTTCTATCAGGCGAACCCAGTCCTTTCTCGAAAAGAAGAGATCGAAATAGGGGCCATCCGTGCCGAACATAACTCTTTCTTTACCAAACCCATTCATCACTTTCCTCAGGATATGGCAGAATTGACCGTAGTTCAAAGCCGCCGTCATCTGAAGGGCTGAGATATCACACATTAGATTGGGCCGGGCCTGGGCTACCTGAATCAGGTCACGCCACCAGCCAAACGCCATGTGAGCGGCGACGATGGTCAGGTCAGGAAAATCAGCCAGCACCTGGTCCAGATTTGCCGGATGGGCAAATTTGCTTTCCGGGTCCTCCGGGCGCGGCCCAATATGCATTATTATCGGCAGGTTCAAATCAGATAGTTTTTCATAAAGCGGGTATACAGACCTGTCATCAGGATAATATTCACCCGCCAGCGGGTCCAGCTTGACACCCCCTGCATACCACTCGGTCAGGCCCCTCTCCAGCAAGTCCAAAGCGTTACCGGCGAGGGGATAGACGCCGCAGAAAAACACCAGACGTTGGGGATGTTGCTTTATAACCTGACCCAGGTGTTCGTTTCTCTCGTTATAAACCCGGTAAGCATCATCCCTGGCAAAATCAGCCACTTCACCCAAAATGATAGTTTTTGCAATGGACGCTTCATCCATTGCCGCAATTATTTTTTTACCCTCAGGGTCAACCCATGTCGGGAAAACATCAGTCAGCAGCCCTTCCGGGGTAGCCTGCCTGCCCATTTTATTTAACGCGCCGGCAAAAAGTTCTGCCCAGGATTTCACTGAAGGAGCTGATAATTCCTTATCATGAACAATTAAATGGCAGTGCGTATCAATAACCATGCGGCAGCACCTCCCGATACCTGTAAAATTTATGATATGTATCCAACGGTCATATATAACTGCTAAAACAGAATGCTTATCGGAGACGAATAAGAATTACATATATAACAGATTATTATAATCGCTGATTTACCGTATTTTATCATAGATTATCGTGAGGCAACAAAATAATCAACGAGGTTCTGTTTATTTTTGGTTGGTCATATTTCTATCAGACCTTAACCCCTTTATCCCCCCCTTGGCAAGGGAGGGGGAGTTATATTTAAGAGAGGCTTCGCCCCTCTTAAACTCTCCTTTAATATCTCTCCTCCACAGGAGAGGGGGAATTCTTCCTAAGGAGGGCTTGTGCCCCTCTTAGACGCCCTTAGTAAAAGTTTATTTAGTAAGGGGATTAAAAGGGGCAAAGCCCCTTTAAGAAATACTCTTCCCTCTCCCCTTATGAAGGGGAGAGGGATAAAGGGTGAGGGGTTAGCAGAAACCAACCAGGATTAAGTAAAGGGATTAATGATGTCGCCGGTATTGCATTTGCCGCCGCCCGGTATATACTGGATTAGAAGGCTACACGACAGCATTAAATGATTTCTGTAGCTGGATTTGAAAATACTGACACAAATGCATTATAAATATAGGAGTGCTTTTATAATTTTGTCACAGAAAGGATTTATCATTGGCTAAGAAAAAGAAGGCGGAGAAACCACACCGGGAATATACCAGGCGTCAACTTTCGCACTGGCAGCAGCAGAAGAAGAGGCAGCGTATTATTATTACTGCCGGGTTTTCTCTTTTTGCTGTCGTAATAGTTATCTTACTCGCAGGGTGGTATAACAGCTTGCTTCGGCCGTTGTATCAAACGGCAATTATTGTTAATGAAACCGAGTTCAATATGAAGTACTATATAGAAGCGCTCAAAACCAGTGGGCAAGACCAACCGGCGGAGTATATGCAATACATAGCAGAGAGTGTGAAGAATAATATCGAGCAAAATGAATTGATCAAGCAGGGCGCTATGAAACTCGGTATCAGTGTCAGTGACGATGAGGTTAAACAAGAGCTGAAAAAGTCCGGGCTTCCGGGCAATGATGTCTATAAGGACCTGGGCAGAAGCCAGTTAATATTAGAGAAACTACGAGCCGAACATTTTGAGCCGGGGGTTCCGCAATCTGCCGAGCAGACGAAGATAATGGTAATATTACTGGAGAGCGAAATCCAGGCGAATGAAGTTAGAGCCAGGCTGGAGAATGGGGAGAGCTTCACGGAACTGGCTGGAGAACTCTCGTTAGACTATTCCGCTAAAGAAAATAATGGCGACCTCGGCTGGCACACAAAGAACGTACTGGTCGATTTGCAAGGCACCTCTATTCCCGCCGAATATGCCTTTAGTGCTGAAACAGGAGCCTTAAGCGAGCCATTAAATGATGAAGAAATAAACAAGGCTGTGGGCTACTGGCTGATAAAAGTCCTGGAGCGGAAAGAGGAGGACAATACATTAAATGCTCAGGCGATGCTGCTGGGCAGTGAAGAGGAAGCCCGTGACGTGCGCTCCAGGCTGGAAGCCGGTGAGGACTTCGCCACCCTCGCCGGGGAATTCTCAAACCTTGCCGGGGTGGAGGCAAACGAGGGTAATTATGATGACCTGGCCCGGGAGATGATGACTCCCGCCTTCGATGAATTTGCGTTCAATTCCGACATAGAACCGGGAACGCTGAGCGAGCCGATTCGTGATGAAACCGTTTTCACTAAGGGGGGGTACTGGCTGGTAAAGGTTATAGATAAAGCAGATAATAGAGCCATTGAAGATATTGATAAAAATATAATGACGTCTAAGGCTATGGATGAGTGGGTTATTTCGCTGTGGGACGACCCCGAAAATGAAGTGAATGACAGCTTTCTGGACAACGAAAGAATAGCCTGGGCAATACAGCAAGCGATAAAGGACTAGATTAAAATCTGGAGTATCAAGCTATGGAAAGACGAAGCGTTGGCATTGGTTTAATTGGACTGGGAACCGTCGGCGGACAGGTAGCCAGAGTTTTAACCGACAAGGCAGAGATGTTATCGGAACAGGTTGGCTGCCCCCTCGTCCTGCGCAAAATAAAGGTTATACCTGTGGACCTGGATAGACCCCAGGCACGTGAGATGCCTTCTCAACTTTTTACCACTGATGCCGACGAGTTTTTCGCTGAACCGGAGATTGATATTGTTATCGAGGCAATCGGGGGTGAAAATCCGGCCCTGGAATATCTGAAAAGAGCGATATCAAGTGGTAAATATGTGGTCACTCCCAACAAGGAGGTTATCGCCAAACACGGTACGGAACTAGTGGCTTTAGCTCAAAAGCACGGGGTAAGCGTGGGCTATGAAGCCAGCGTTGGCGGCGGCATCCCCTTGATTAACCCCTTTAAGCATGACCTGGTGGCTAATAAGATAAATGCCATTTATGCCATAATTAACGGGACTACCAACTATATCCTGACACGGATGGCGAGGGAAGGTATGGATTTCTCGGCGGTTCTTAAACTCGCTCAGGAGTTAGGATACGCTGAAGCTAATCCGGAAAATGATGTTGAGGGGATAGACGCTGCCTATAAACTGGCTATTCTCGCTTCTTTAGCCTTTCAGACCCAGGTCCGACCCGAGGATATTTACCGTGAGGGGATTTCACGACTCGACAGCCGTGATTTTCGGTACGCACAAGAGCTCGGTTTAGCGATAAAGCTGCTGGCGATTGCCAAGCAAACTGACAAATCGATTGAAGTTCGTGTGCACCCGGTTCTCATTCCTGAAGAATCCTTCCTCGCCAAGGTGGATGGTGTCTATAATGCCGTTCTGGTGGAAGGCGACCTGGTGGGAAAGGTAATCTTCTTCGGCGAAGGCGCCGGCGCCCTGCCCACCAGCAGCGCGGTGGTTGCCGATATCGTCTCATCTGCCCGGGATATCATCCTCGGCGTCAGCAGCCAGGCACGCTGGAAGCTGGATTCAGGTAAAACCATTAAACCAATGTCTGAAATTGAAACACGATTTTACTTCAGGATAAATGTCACTGATGCCGCCGGTGTTTTAGCACAAATTGCCAAAGTGCTCGGTGACCATCTTATCAGTATCTCCTCGGTAATCCAGCAGGAGACTGACAGTCTGGCGCAGACGGCGGAATTAGTTATCATGACACATCCAGCTAAAGAAAAGGCGGTGCAGACGGCTCTTGGTGAGCTTGAGCGCATGGATGTGGTCAAGGAGATTAATAACTTTATACGGGTTGAGAGTATTTGACTCAAGTGTGTGATAAGCTATGTCCAAACGTAGAATGATTATTATCTGGCTGGTAGGTAGTGCTATTTTAACACTTCTGTTTACTGCAACGCTAGGCGTCCTCGGTAGAATTAGCATAATTGAATATATTGCTTTATTCATGGGATCGCTGTTTGTGATTGCCTTCTTTGGGCTTCTCTTTAGGGCATTATGGAGACTTGGGTCTAAGTGAACATAGGAAGGATGGGCAGCTTACTAAAATTATGAGAACAGGAGTTCTGGCTAAATATAAAGATTTCCTTCCCATCACCGCCAACACCCCGCTGTTTTCGCTGGGTGAGGGGAACACCCCCCTGGTCAGGTGCGACCAGCTGGCGAAGGAAATCGACTGTGGGGAGCTGCACCTCAAGCTGGAGGGATGTAATCCTACCGGTTCCTTCAAGGACCGGGGGATGGTAGTTGCCGTGGCCAAGGCGCTGGAAGCCGGCAGCCAGGCAATAATGTGTGCTTCCACCGGAAATACCAGTGCCTCCGCCGCCGCTTATGCTGCCTATTGCCAGCTTACCGCCATTATCATTGTGCCTAAAGGCAGGATTGCCATGGGGAAGATGGCTCAAGCGATTATCTACGGAGCTAAGATAGTAACCATTGATGGCAATTTCGACCAGGCTCTTGAAATAGTTCGAAGTCTCACCGATAAACACGCGGTGGCGCTGGTAAATTCCCTGAATCCTCACCGCATAGAGGGACAGAAAACGGCTGCCTTTGAGATTATCGACTCTCTCGGTGAAGCCCCGGACTATCTTTTTATCCCGGTGGGGAATGCGGGTAATATTACCGCCTATTGGAAGGGCTTTATGGAATATTATCAATCAGGCAGAGCACAGATTAAACCCGGGATGATGGGTTTCCAAGCCGAAGGCGCGGCGCCTATCGTCCGGGGCCACACCATCAAGGAACCGGAGACAATCGCCTCGGCGATACAAATCGGGAATCCGGCCAGCTGGCAAAAAGCGGTTGCCGCCCGTGACGAATCCGGCGGCATTATTGACATGGTCAGCGATGACGAAATCCTGTCGGCACAAAAGCTCATGGCCACCGGGGCCGGTGTTTTTTGTGAACCGGCTTCAGCAGCGTCTCTAGCCGGACTTGTCAAGCTCTCACGCAACGGGATGGATTTCTCACAAAAGAGGGTGGTTTGCGTTGTAACCGGCACCGGCTTGAAGGACACTGAAGTCGCCTTGAAAAGTGCCCCGCCATTTCTTGAGCTTCCGGCCGATATTGTCGCCGTGGAGCAGGCTTTAGGTTGGGGTTAATAATAAAGCGTAAGGAGATCAGTCAATGGCGGGAATAGCCGGCCAGGATTTAAACAAATTTTATCAGCAATACCCCAGAATCCCGATAATCATTACCGCCCAGGCTAACGGCAAGAAAAATGCCATGGCCGTCGCCCGTCATACGGTCGTTTCCACCAACCCTCCCTATTACGGTATCAGCATTTCCCCAGAGGCATATACTTACCAGCTTATCGCTGAAAGTAAGGAGTTCGGGGTTAATTTCCTGCCGTACGAGGAGGCTGAGCTGGCTGATTCCCTGGGCAGCAGTAAGGGGCGGGACGTAGACAAGTTCCAGAAGTTTAATATTGCCCTTACCGAACCCGAAAAGACCTTCGTGCCAATCCTGAAAGCCGCTTATGCTGCCTATGAATGCAAAGTAATCGACGACAGAAGCTACGGCAAATCCCGGTGGATAGTCGGTGAGGTCGTGGTCATGCACGCTTTCGACGAAGGTATGGCGCCACCGAAAATTCTGGACCTGAATAAAATAAATCCTCTCCTTTATCTTGGAGAGCAGTATTATCTTACCGTTGCTAAAGAAACGCTTAAGTATGTACCGCGTTAAGGCAATAGTCCTTCACCGGCGGATTAGAGGAGGCTAAATGTTTGATGAAACCCGGATTAAGACAGCAGTAGCATCCATTATTGAAGCTATCGGGGAAGACCCCTCCCGGGAGGGCTTGCAGGATACCCCTAAGCGTGTTGCGGAGATGTACGCCGAACTTTTTATGGGCATGGGCAAAGACCCGAAAGAGGAGCTGTCCGTAGGTTTTGAGCTGGGCCACCGGGAAATGGTGGTTCTGAAAGATATTCCCTTTTATTCAATGTGTGAGCATCACCTCCTGCCGTTTTACGGTGTCGCCCACATCGGCTATATTCCAAATGACGACGGGCGCATCGTCGGTATCAGTAAACTGGCTCGCGTGGTCGAAATAATCGCCAGGCGACCCCAGATTCAGGAGAGAATGACCACAGAGGTTGCCGATGCTATTATGGAAGGAATTAAAGCGGATGGGGTGGCGGTAGTGGTTCAGGCGGAGCACCTGTGCATGATTATGCGGGGCATTAAGAAGCCGGGAAGCAATGTCATCACCTCGGCACTGCGGGGAGCCTTTCGCCGCCGGCCGGCCAGCCGGGCGGAGTTTTTCTCACTGATACAGAACAGGTAAGCCTTTGCCTCAGTTTAAATATCCAGATTCTTGACGCTTCTGGCATGAGCTTGGATAAAGGCTTTGCGGGGAGGCACTTCGTCGCCCATTAACACATGAAATATGTGGTCTGCCCGGGCGGGATCCTCCACGTTTACTTTCAGTATGGTGCGGGAAGCTGGGTTCATGGTAGTCTCCCACAATTGCTCCGGGGTCATTTCTCCCAGACCCTTGTAGCGCTGAATCCCTATTTTTCTGGCGGTGATAGTGCTCAGCACTTCATCTTTTTCCTGGTCAGAGTACACCCAATGCTCGTTATTATTAGCCCTGATTCGGTATAACGGCGGCTGCGCGATAAACAGGTGCCCCTGGTTAACCAGGTCCGGCATATGGCGAAAGAAAAATGTAAGTAAAAGGGTGCGGATATGTGAACCGTCAACATCGGCATCAGTCATCAGGATAATCCGGTTATAACGGAGCTTTGACGAGTCAAATTCATCATCGATACCGGCGCCAAGAGCCGTAATGATAATGCGGATTTCTTCGTTAGCCAGCATTTTATCCGGCGGCGCTTTTTCTACGTTGATGATTTTGCCCCGGAGTGGCAGTATCGCCTGGAAGCGACGATTCCGCCCCTGCTTGGCGGAACCACCGGCGGAGTCACCCTCCACCAGGTACAACTCGCAGTGAGTCGGGTCCTTCTCCGAACAGTCAGCCAGTTTTCCGGGC
>SDBT01003177.1_pt1 | contig 28554 bp, 58 predicted proteins | sample 2277101 | NCBI WGS metagenome assembly SDBT01 (sample SAMN10404973, study PRJNA504765) | marine sediment metagenome | isolation source: marine sediment core GS10_PC15, 103 cmbsf | place: Arctic Ocean: Southern Knipovich Ridge | collected 2010 | reverse complement strand
GTAATAGTTGGCTATTATGGCTATGCGGTCTTTAGGTTCAATTGTTTCTGGGTCTTCATCCCAATGTTGCGCCCATCCGTGAAACGTCCTCCTAGCTACCCCAAATGCATTGCAACAAGACTCTAATGTGTCTTCCCCTATCTCGTATTGATCGCAAATTTGTTTTGCAACCTCTATCCTCTGTTCGTTGGTTCTAAATGTGTGCTTAATGCCTTTTGTCTCGCTGTCCTTCTTCTCTTTCATACCTCTGTTTATTTTCTTTTTTCTTAAACCAATAATTTATAATCTCTTATTAGATTCATGTTGTCCTGATCCAGATAATGGTATTCATATCCGTCATCTTGTGGATTTCTAAATCTACGATAACGTACAATAGATCCTTTTACATGAATCGTACCTCCTAAACTTTTGAGAGTTTGGGTAATCTCCCCTTCCTTATATCCTCTAATTTTAGGTTTCATTAATCCTTTTTTAATACATTATTAATCATGTGGTTCTCCATTCGTATAAACAATATCACCTGTATCATCATCTTCAGTTAAATGTTCGCACCAATCTTGATCAACTATCTTTTCACAATATTGACAAAAAATCATTTGAAATACCTCTCTTGAATTGTCAAATGGGTTTTTACTTCCATTTATTTCAAGTGGTTCTTTGATTCTTTCAATGTTCTTTGGTTCTCCATTGAATGCCGCCTTATCATGCATCCAGTAAGTGCAGTTTTTTGCTCCTTCTATATATGTTGGTGCCTGTATTTCTGTCGCAAAGCCACCCGAACCACTATTGTAATGCATGTAAAGTTCATATTCCTTGCAATCTGGATCGAAGTCCCAATGATCTAATGTCCATTTATCTAATTCTGCAACGGATACTGAATGGGGATGTCCATTCTGATATTCGATATAAATAATTTCTTTCCCTAGATATTTCATTTCAACTTTTCATCCAATTCGTTAAAGGTCTCAATAAATTTCTGAGCTTCTGGTCTACAGTTATTGCAAAAGTATATTGAACTTCCTTCGTTTGGGTTTTGTTTCTCAACTACCATATCATCTTTACAAAAGCTACATTGAACTGTATGCTTTGTTTTTTTATTGATACTTCTCTTTACTCTAAGTGGTCTGTCATTGCATAATTCTTCAGGCCACCTCAATATCTCTTTCTTGATTCTATTGCCACCTTGAGCCGCTTGATCACAATCTACTAATGATTTTCCCCAAGTGCAAACAGAGGTCTTACCCGTCTCTGAATCCCAAGCAAGTATTATTACTTGATTGTATCCGTTTTTATTCCCAATACTTTTTGCATCTGATATTGGAATTCGCTTTCCACTTTTTGCCATATCTATAATGTTTATATTGTAAATATAATGAATTAATCCTCATGTGGATCGCCACACAAATCGAAGCAATCTGTTTCTGCTCCTTTACACCATACTATTGAATCTGTATACCCAAAATAGTCCTGTACATGATACGCAAGGGGACTAAGATCTAAAACTCCCTTATCAGATTTATTTACAATAGTGTCGCTATATTTCTCATATTGATCAATGTCAGTTATTATTTCTCTTAATGTCTCTAAAACTTCGTCACTCTTGCGAACCTCAAAAGTTAGGAACGCTCCATTAGAATAGTGGCTATTCTCACGTATGTTCTCATGATTTTCAAGTAATTTGTTGAACATATCAACCGTGTTGTAACTGCCTTCATAGAAAGCTTCTGATAGAAACTTTAATTTTCTTGCTTCCTTTTCGTTAAAAGCTATTAAAGCGGTAAGTCTATCATATTCTGCTGCACAGAGGGCTGCTGCAATGATCAATCTTTCTTGATGGGACTTATTGCACATCTTTTCCCATATTTCTTGATCCCAATCTATTGGGCAACAATCTTTATAATTTACATTTTCTTTTTCATCACTAGGCAATGGCATTAATAGTAAATCATCTCTTGATAACAAATTAGCTGCATAGGCTAATTGCCCTTGATTATTTACTTCATAATCATGAGTAAGAGTTCTACCGTGCTTTTCGATTTGTTCTTTTCTTTCCTGAGTTATTAACTCGATTCCTGATTTTATCATAATGTTTTTACTTTATTTATTCTCCCTTTAAAATTTTGGTACAACGTGATTTATAAACAATACAACTGCCACTATAATCCAGGATGCTAATAATGTAACAAATACAAAGAACGCTGTCTTTGAAAGTGTAGGACCATCTTTTATTATTCTTGGTGCTGGTGGATCTGGTATTTTAATTCCCTTATTCATTGGCTTATTCTTCAAATATTGTTTTGGTTAAATCTATCCAGACAGGAGGTTGTGTTTCTCCACTCACAATACCTAACCACACTTTCCCGTGAAACAAGAATTTAACCCTTTCCCATAACGATGCTTTCCACAATGAAATGCATTCTCCATTCTCAGACTGAAAAACCCAAAGACTTCCGCACTCTTCATCTGTCATTGATTCTGGTTTCTTAAGCTCTATTTGAGCTTCTTTAAAATGTTGTGGTTTCATAACTTTATTTTTTATTTAAATTCATTATTAAATTCAACGGTTAAACTTTTTTGCCATTTGACAATCTTGTAAATATACTAAATTATTTATTGTTTAACCATTATCATTCCCAATTTAGAGTCTATTAATGATTTTAAATTAAGATCATCAAACGCAATCAAACATATTGTTTGGCCGCAATTCGCTTTACCTCTAGATCCGAATTCGTCATAAAAGTATGGTCTATGATCCATAAATAGGATCCCTGTCATATTTGGATAAACATATTCTTTAAATCGTTTGGCTTCCATAGCTGCACCGCCCAATAGGATCCCACTTTTATGCTCAGACATCTTTTTGAACCAATCACCAATTAAATACCTATTGAAAGGAGGATTACACCAAACTCTACCATACCATTCTTTCGAAAGGCCATCATCTTTTTTAATATACTTATTCTTTGCTGTTTCCCAAGGCATGTAATCGGCACAACATGGATCCAAATCAAAGGATCCCAATGCGTCAATAATATATTTAGGTGTTATCCAAATATCTCACTTACCTTCAACCCTTAAATGTTTTTTTGTCATTTATTTTAAATCATCTGATTTCCGTGCTACAAATGCATCCTTATACTGCTCTCTTAAAAATGCGTGGTACTCTTTATCGTTCATTGCCTTATCGTCATCATTGTGTACTCTTGATAGTGATCCAGTCCCAATAACCCGTAATGGTTCCCAACTCTCATTGCATCGCTCAGAGGTAATTACACTACCTGATGTTGTAATTATTAAATTTGCTTTGTTTATCCTAAAATAGCTCTTCATTTATTGTGCTTGATTATTCCCCTTAATTGTTGTATCTTCTAAGACTGTTCTTTGACGTTTTGACTCTCTTTTTTATCCGAATGTTTAACCGTTAAATTTATGATTGCGGTATAAACCAATTATCTAGTTTTGGGTAACATTCATTATGCCGTCTTTTGTATCTTAATTCTTGCATTTTATTTATTGATTTATCATCAACCCCTATTTGTGCTAAACCTTTAATATTGTGACCGCAACAACATCCCATTGTGACTATTCCTATACTCCAAAGCATTTTGATTTCAGTTACTATGCATGGGTCTATGCAAATATATTTACTTTGGAATGGTGGGTGCATAACAATTTGTTGATTATAACAATCTTTATTACCTGGCGTTATATTTTTACAGTCACACATAATTACCTAAATAAATTACTTATGAATACAATAATCCATACAAAACAAGAAGCTATTAATCCCAAAACTAAAGCATGCCAAAATACTTCAATATTTTTATTAGTTAATGCCCCTGCAAAACATAAAACTGAAATAAATGTTGCTGATTTTATTCCTGGATGGGTTTTAAGTTTATTGAAATAATTAGATTTCATAATTTTAAAGTTCAACGGTTAAAGATTTTGGCTGTTTCTTCTTTCCCTTTCCTGCATCTCAGCTTCAATTGATTTCAGCTTTGTTTCCAGTTCTTGTTGCTTTTTATCATCGCCAACGTGTCTACCGTTGATTCTTCTTCTGATGTTTTCTGCTTCAGAATACAATTCAGTATCGCTCATTCTATTTGTGTTCATAATTTTAATTTATTAATCTCCGCTAATGCTATATCACCTCTTAATATTTGCCCATTTTCATATTGAATATATGATTGATTATTATTGCCATGACCACAACAGGCATTCATAACGTTAGGAAGCGTACCTAAACATGGATCATGACCTTCAGGAGTTCGTATTTCATTACATTTACCGCATGGCCTTTCATTGTGAGTTTCACTAACTAATTCCTTTGTATCGCTGTAAATCCAATTATCGCCTACAAGCTCAATGTTGTTTCCCCTATGGCTATCAAATGATTTTTTCATAGCCTGTCTATTCTTTCGTTTAACTTTTCAATTTCAACATGAAGTTCATATTCCTTTAGATTCTCATGCTTATAGTTGCCGATTATACTTTGTCTCATTTTCGTAAAAGTATTCACGTACCTCTTTTTAGCTTGGTTTACTTGTGACATTTTATTACAAGCATAAAGTGCAAGTACCATTTCTTTGTAATCAGCTAAATCTTTTGATCTTTCTGTAACCATGTTTAAGTTCTTTACAAAATCATCATATTGATGCTTGAAAAACTTCCTGAATAACCAAGCCCAAAGAATTGTAATCTGCTGCATTATCATGTAATTGACAAATCGAACTTTATTTATTTTAGGTTTATCGCTCATTTTATTTTAATTTTAAGTTGTACCATTTGGTTAGTTCTGTACATAAATTTCTGAAACAGGATTGGCAAGTGGCTACACTTCCAAAGGTGTCAGCATCCCATTCTTTACTTGGGTTGTATGGGAATATTTTTGATTTATCATAGTGTATGAATTTATAAATATTTTGTAGCTGTACCTTTTCATGTGCATATATGCTGCTTTCACTTACTTCGTACTTTTTGAGTAGTGGACCCAATAGGCTTCTGATTTGTTTTATGCTTTCGTATCTCATTTTGTAATATATCTTTCTCTTGTTAATTCAATCATCAAATCTTTTTTGTCAATCCAGGTCTTCATTTCTTTCCGGCTTTTACCTCCCCAATCGGTGTGACATTGTAAACAATGCGTGACAACGTTTCTTGGGTTGTCGTAAAGGTGAAGGTTTCCTGACCCTTCGAGCAGGTGACTGACCTTGTAAGATTGATATTCTTCACCAACGTACAGCTTACATTCGTAGCAGTTGTTTGGCATATTAGGCCAAAGCTTCCTTCTTGATTTGTCTTTAAATTTCGCATTGCTATTAGTATTTTTTATTGGCGTGTTAGACCTTTTTAATGGTGTTCTCTTTAATTCTGTTCGCTTTAATTGCTTTGGCTTTTTATCTGTTCTATGCCATTGATGGTTTTTACAAAACCCTCCTCCAAACCTGTTGTGATCACAATCAATATAGTTGCAAGGTTTTGCCATTAGTCTCCGTTTCCGATTAACTGTTTTCTTACAATCTCCATCTTTGGTTCAATCTTTTCGCCGAAATCTAATTCAGCATCTTCATATTTTTGATTGAATAGATATTCATGTACTTCATATTTAATTCGGTCTATACAATGTATTAGGTCTCCCATGCCTTGTATTTCAAACTCTCCACTTTGTACAACTATTATCGGAGTTTTAAAGCTTACAGAACCATTGATTGTTTTCTTTTTGATTTTCATTTCAACCTGTGTTCCTCCTGCTCCAAAATTAATTTCAGTTATTGAAATACTCTTTAATAAATTTTTATGGAACCGTTCTTCATCATTATTCCATTCTTCTCTTGGAGTTAATATTAACATCCCAAGATATTCACATTCAAAAGCTACGAACTCTTTTAGCTTATTTACTGCATCATATAGATCTGGATGGGCTTCTACATCGCTTAATTTCGAATCAGTATCATAATGATCTCCTGTTGCTGTTGTGTTTAATACATCCCATCTTGCAATGACTGTACTGCCTATTTTCAAATAGGTTAAATTAAATTCTTCTAACTTAGGCTTCTGCATCTGACTTTATTCTTTTACCTTTTTTAAATTCTTCTGGATCTGGTGGTTCAATTTCAAACTTTTCTCTAAATTCAATATTGCAAACTTGATCTATTAACATGCTCATTTCATCTACGCATGATTCGCTTATGGCTATTGGCACTTCAATCATGTCACCCTTTTCGTTGAATATGGTTTCTGTCATGTAATAATACCTTAACATCATATCCATTCTTGAATCAGTTAGAGTTGAATATCCATTATCTTCATATAAAATTAAAAGGGATGGGATTAAGGCACCATAATAGTATCCCAATTGTTCGAGTGTTTTGTCTTTGGAAAGCCTCTTTGCTTCTATTCGCAATTCAACTTGGTCTTTATTTATACCACCAAAAACAGTCGCTAATTTAGCAATAAAATCTGATTTACCTCTAACAAAGAATTCCCAGATTCCATTGTCGTTTTTTTTTAGATAACAACCAGTTCCGACTTTCATTGTGCTTCAATGTTATAAGTGTCGCAAATGTCAAGAACCATTTTCATGGCATTAGTTTTCTTCTTCAGATCCCCGTTTAATATCCAATGAAGTATTTCATATTTTATTCCAGGGTTAGCTCTGCAAAATTTTGCAACGTTTCCATCGTAATGAATATCTATAACAGATATAATTTTATACCTGTCTTCCTCTTTGAATGCATTCTCATCAACGTAGTCAATTTGATCATCTTCTTCAATAATCTTTGTTAATTTGTCAATCGTTCTCTGATCCTTTTTAGAAAGCTTATGAGAAATATGACTATAACAAATATCATTCCTCTCGCATAATCTTTTTAGTGACCCGTATCTTTCCTTAATCTGTTGTTTCAGTTCCATCTTACTCTATTCTTATGTCTATTGTAATTCCATTTGTGCTCAAACGCTCTTTGATATGATCAAGCAATTCATTATTGCTTTTATATCTCATGAGCATCCAAAAATACAAAATATTTTTTACTTTTTTATCAATTTTATCAATTACTTCTTTGTCCTCTGTTTTGTTGCCGTCAATTACCTTTTGAATTATCAATGAAATTGCGTCATCATCCTCTTCAGTTTCTTTGACCAACATCATCAAAGCCTTGTCATTGGCCTTCTTGATTAACTCTTCAGTATCCTTTTCGTTTCCAATGAACATGATACCCAATTTTTTAAAATATAAATACCGTTGATTTGCGTAATCTGTAATCTTCTTTTTGATACACATCTTTCCAAAATCATCAAGACATACATAAACCATTTGATAATGCCTTACATAATCTTTTATTTCAAGTTTATATACTGGTTTAGGTAGCATTTTGTTTCTCCAAATTCTATATGAATTCATGACCGCACAAAAATATTCCAATCCGAAAGTACCGTAATGAGAAATCACATTCTGAAGTTTACCCGCATGATTGTATTCAAAAGCTATTTGCATTTCTCCTTCATAGAAATCTCTGTAGTGAAATTTTATAACGTCAACTATTGATTCAACAACCTCCACTTCAGGAGATACTTTAACACCGACTAATTGAGATATTAAAAGTACTTTTATTCCAATCAACTTGCTGTCATCCGAATTTCCCAAATTGTAAAGCATTATGCCTTCTTTGTTATTTCGAATGCTGTACACTCTCTCTTCGTGTATCGGTAGTTTTGATTTTCTAATTTCTGGTAACATGATAATACAAATTTACAATATTTAATTTAAATAAAATCTTTAACCGTTAAACTTTCCCTTTTCTTTTGTTGTATTCTTGTTTGTTAACCATTATTAATATTGGCATTACCTTGTCATTCATTAGATCATGAAGGTAGCTTTCTTCAACACCCATTGATATTTTTGCGCCACCTTTAACTTTGTCGGCTGAAATAAAATTTCCACTTACAGCCAAGTGTGCTGTTTTGTTTTTCTCATCATCTTGATTCATATCATCAAAGATTTCAAATAGTCGTTTTCCCATTTTATTTATATTATATGTCTTCGTTTAGTAATGTAATTGCCTTTTCAAAACCAAATACCCACCCCTGTAAAGCGTCTATTTCTTCAATAGTCTTACCTTCCAGTACAGTTGCTATTTTGTCGGAAATATATTGATCGTCATATTTTGACAATAGACGCTTTTTGTAAGCCTGTGCAAACTCAATCATCTCTGACTTTGTAAACCAGTGCGTAGCGTTACTTGACGTATTGGCTTTTGACTCTAAATATTCTTCTAAGAAGTCCATTAAGATTAGTTCTTTCCCTGATAAGTTATTCATAATGTTTTTTTAATCTTAATGTGAGTTAAGCCCATATTTAAATGTCATGTATGTTGAGGCTAAAACATATATAAATATTATTGTTAAAAGTGTATAATAAATTATTTTCGCCCTTTTTGGAGTTTTGAGTACCACCCTACCAATCCATGATCGTATAAAAATGATTGAAAATTCTTTGGCAATTTCAATAAGGCCATACTTTAACGAAAATAATTGGTACGCAAGCGTACTTTTTATTAGCTCCCTTTGTTCCTCTGTAAAGGACTTACCTTTATACAAAGGCTCTGATTCGCAATAGTCTTTGAACATTTTCATTATGCTTTTAATTTAATCGTTTTTCACTTTATTATACCCTCTTTTTTTTGTATCTTTATTAACTATTCCCTGTTCTTTGACATCTGGATTTCTCTTATTGCAACAGGTGAATAACTGACATAATGCCTTGGTTTATTGTTGAATTCTTTAGCTTTTATATCAGCTTCTTTTTTAGTTAAAGTTTCAGTAACGTATATTTCAAATATGTCATCAAAATATCTTGCGACTCTATATTGACCGTTTGGATTAACTTCATATTCAAATCTTTCGTATGATTTTTTCTTTGCCTGTTCAAAATCTAAGAACCATCCTTTTTTATCCTTATTAATTACATCTGTTGAAAAATTAGATGTACCAAAAGGTTTCGGATTCTCAATAAAAGCATATTCGTAATTCTTCATTGTAGTCAGTTGAGTTATGCTATAAACTGGATCTCCATTTTTATATTCGATTATCTCATATAAACTCAAACTTCCCTGATATTCAACTCGATAATATTTATTACCAATTTCCCTTTTCATATCTTCTGTAATGGTATCTTTTATAGTCCTAATGTTTTGTTCTGGCGTTTTATTTGATTCTATTGAACCTATATGCCCATTTTGATCTTCAATGCCCTCCCAATTACATTCCGGGCAATAGTGTCTATCATCTACACATTTTGAGCATGGGGGGTTAATATGACAGCTACAACTTAAATCTGTATCGTGTTCTTCGATAACACCTGTGCAACCTTCCCTGTTGCACAATTCGCCTTTTTCAATTCCTACTTCCATTGTATTCTATTGTTTAACCGTTGAATTTTTTTCGTCTGCTTTTTGGTTATTTTGTTAAATAAAACCTTTGCCGATTATATATCCCATTGCTAGCCCTGCTAAATATATAATAAATCTGATGTATACCTCTTTTTCTTTCATAATGTTTTTATTTAAACCATATGTCATTCTCTGATGGAATGCATAGTAGTATGTTCTTGATGTAAATTAATAGTTTCATTCTAAATGTTCTAATTTGTGAGTCATTATAAAAAACTCGTTAGGTGGCATATCATTTATAGAATCTGCGAATTCGGTCATAACTGCATGTAATTGCATCGTTGCGTATCCTTTCGAATCTATTCTATTTTCTAATGCTACCAAAATCTCTTCTCTTGTTGCCCCTCTTTCATTAAAAGGAAGCCAATAATTATAGTATGCTTCCTTCATTGATTCGGTTACTTTGATTTTACATTCGTAATTCGTGTTATATCTTGTCCAACTCATAATCTATTACTTAACTGTGATATTAAATTCTTTCCCAATCTCTACAATTGTTTTAGCTAAAATTAAGCACAAATTTTGAGTCCACTCAGGAGTATTATTTTGCATAGTTTTTACTTGTTCCTCTCCACTTAGTTCTTCAAATACTATGTTGTCGTATTCGCCTGTATCTTTGTTTTTACTTCTGAAGTAAACTCCGGATAAATTTCTTTTTGTTGACATGATTCTCTTATTAATTGTTAATTAGCCGCTTATAAGGAATCGAACCCACACCCCGTATTCTTTTGGGGCAACCGTTAAAGCGGTATAAAATAGTGGGGCGCTACTATGATAACCCGGATATTATTGTTATCAGTTCCATTGCTTCCCCACTACTAAATTCTTAATATTGTTCTTCTTTTGGTTCTTCGCTTCCCGATCCGTTTAACCAAGCTACTCTAGCTGCTGCATAACCTTTTTTATTTGTGTCCATTTCTGGCATCCATTCGCCATCTGGCGCATAATATCCTGTAGTCCATAGACTAGGTTCTGAATTTAAATAAGTGTACATATTTTATTAATTTTTAAAATTGATCTTCTTTTGGTTGTGCTAAAACCATTGTTTCTAAAGCTGTTTTTAAATCTTCTGATCCTGCTCTTGCCATATCAAACATATCATCTAATATCCAATAAATGTTATTGCCATTAAAATCAACTTCTAACGAGTTTATTATTACGTTATATGTGTCACATTTCATTAGCTCAGAATCTTTACCAACATTAAAAGCCTTGTCTAATTCACTCAATACCTCAACTCCGTCAATGCTTGCTCCTTGAACATCAACTCCGTCTTCTGAGAAATCACATTCAATGTTTAATTCTAATTGGTTTCCGTATGGTATTGTTTGAGTAACTGACATAATATTTGTGTTTTTGTGTGTTTCTATATTCAAATATACTACTTATTTTAATATAAACAATATATATTTTAATTTATTTGTTCAACGGTTAAACTTTTTTAGTTCTTTTTCTTATTGACATATTCCTTCATCCTTTGCTTGTAGCTTGTCTTTCCTGGAATACCTTTGTTTCTCATCTGTAATAAAATGTTGCTTATGTCGGTTCTGATTTGCGCTAGTTTAATTCTTTTTTGCTGATATTCATCAAGGTCTTCCCAATTGTCCAATATATACTTTATAACATCAAAAGGTGTGCTTCCTTCTTTGGTTTCTTCTCCAAAGTAAACTATTAATTCTTTCAGAGCCTTTCCTTCAGTCCCGTCTTTCATGTTGGGTTTAATCCCTGCTTTCTCTATATGGAATTCAAAATACAATGCTAATGATTCCGTAAAATAAGGTAACTTAGTTGGTAAAGTTTTCTTACCATCGCTGTTTGTTTCTTCAATTGATTCACCCCATAAGTCTTTATCTCCTGATTCAACGTCTAGAATATCTATTTGCTCTACCTTTAACGTTTTGTCAAAGCCCAATAGCTTCAGTATTCGATTGAAGTTTATTCTGAAATGCCGCCTTCTAGATGTTCCCAATAGCTTAGTTTCAATTATCCTCAACTTTATTAGCCCTTTGATTGCTGATTCTAAACGTCTGGTATTTAAACAGGTTGCTTTTCTCAATTTGTTTGCAGTGCAGTAAAAGTAATTTCCATTGACTAGCTTACCGTTTTGATTTGCTGTATTGTATTGCTCAATTAATTCAGACAGCGCAAGAGCTTCCAACACACCTATCTTTTCTGCTAGGGTTCTGCTGAAAGCTATTGTATCGCTGCTTGAAAATATTGAAAGGATATTCATTTAATCATATTTGTATGTTCTGTCCCAACTTCCATCCTCTAAAAATAAATCTAACATTTCATCATATTCATTTTTATAGATTAATAGTCGTTCAGTCAATGTCTCCAAATAGTCTATGTTTCGTTCAAATCTAATCCTAATTGATCTTTGAGAATCAGACTTTGCTTCGGTATAGTATAGGAATAAATCACACCATCTTCTTTTACTGAAGAACATTTCTGTGTTGCATTGTGCAATAAAATCTTTCTCAATCTTATTATCAAATAAATGCTTGAGATAAGACCCTCCTGCTGTTGGACATTTTATTTGAACAGTTCCGAATTCACCGCACAATCTATCTGGACTACAACCGAAATGAGAGCCAACTGAAATGAATCCAACTTTTTCTAATTTAACATTATATTTATTTTCATAGTACACCCCTGCTTCAGGTTCAAATTTATGCCCATGATCCATTGAATAATTTTTAAAATTCGTAAACTTCCCTGTTAGGATCTCATTTAGTCTATCTAATATGTGCGTAACAGCCCCATCACTTAGCTTTCCCCTGTCTGCTACCTTTTTTGGTATAGTCATTACCTTTTGTGCTGGCGAAGCTGTCATTCGGCCTCCTCTTGCTTCACACCATTCAGGAGAATTCTGTTCTAGTTCTTTATAAACATATACTTCTCCCAATTTAGATAGAAGTTCCAAGTGCCTTTTATCGTCCTCTGTTTTGCCAAAAAAATCATCTTTCATAATTATTAATCTTTAGCTTTTTGAATGTCCTTATCTAATTCGGTCATGGTTACATTGAAAATATCTTCAGTTAATTCAGATACTAATTTCTTTTCTTTGATCATTTTTTCATATCCTGATACTTCAACACCTGCGGCTTTGGCTTCTAAAATCTTTGCTTCCAATTTTGCAACCTTAGATTTACTCAAAGTAACCGCCGTTGTTTCCTCTCCTTCTACTTGTGCTCCATCTGAGTCATTATTTGGTACCAGTCCTAGTATTGTTAGATAAGAATACCTTCTAAGATAGGTTATTGCAGAACCATGCGATTGAGGATCTTTCATGGGTAGTGCCATGTAACTGTAAGACCTTATGAATTGCCCTGAATCCAAATGATATAATGTAGTTGATACTCCGGCATTACCTACATTAACCTGATGAATAAACAACCCTAAATCCTCCCTTAATTGCTTTGTGTGAATTATGGCATTGTTCATTGTTGGAAAGTTAAATGTCTTTAGCCCGTTTTTAGTAGTGTATTCGGCCTTACCATCTAAGTCAATTGGCGTTATTAATTTTGAAAATTCTGCCAATGCTGCGAATAATTCTTTTACGTCTTCACTCTGAACGTACATGTCTGTTAATGTGGATTCCATTTTCTTATTTAATTAATTATTATAGTTGGTAATATCCGTATTCATTACGTTTTAATGTCGTTTTGCATCCATCTACATATACATACAAATGGACCTTTTTACTTTTAATTTCAGGGTAAAGTATCTCTGTTATTGTATCAGACCTGTAACTATCATCATCATAAAAATATTCTATATATTGATTTCTAACAACATATTTACACTTTATACCATCAATTATTATTGAAGTGGTATACATCTTAGTTTCTATACGCTTCCTTCCTGTTTTCATGAATTCTTTCTTTGTGTTTGTACGGCAAACTAACCTTTTTTCACCACTTAATCAATGTTTATTTTGAATAAAATGTTTAACCGTTGAACATTTTATATCTGAATCTCAGAAGCTTCTTTTAATCTTTTCATTCTGGATTCTTTACCTATTCTTTTTGATATTAAATTAGAATTGACTTTCTGTAAATATGTAATCTGTTTCAATTCTTGCTCAGTCATTTCATTACGATGCTTTTTAATTACAAGCCCTTTTATCATTTTCGCTTCTTCTATGTAAATAGTTGCGGGTGGTCTTTTGTTGTAATATTCAACATATACTTCCAATATTGTAGCACACATTTGATTATAATAGTCTCCTGCATCATTTCTGCTAACCAATAGGCCATCTAAGACATAATCTATAATTAAAGATTTAAACTCTAATGAAATCCACATACCAAAATCAATCATTAATTTAGGATGCATCCATGTTCCCTTGTAACTGGTCATCATTGGCTTGTCAATATCTTCTTTTTGCAATTGGATAATAAAATCCTTTGTTGAACCTAGACTCTTGAATTTGCTAAGATGTTTTACATTCCCTGGATTGTTGAAATTCCAATCATTTATCAAAGCGTTAGCATTGAAATATCCATCTTTAGTTCTTTGTATGAATGCTTTGTTGTCCCTAATCATAATCTGATTTGTTTTCATATCATAAGTATATGCAGCAAATGTACATGTTTTTTATATATTATGCACTACCTATGTTGTTGAATTATTATTATTTATTGGCATACCTTATTTATGTTACACCTATTTACGTAAATTCTTTTCTTATTTCGGACTAGATCTTTAACCGTTAAACTTTTTGGCTTTTTTGTTGAGTGTTTCTACTAACCGATCAAGCAGTATTTCAGCATCATCCATGAATGCAATTGCTTCTTTAGATTTTACTACTGGAAAATTAACTTCTTCAATCGCTTTGATAAAGTTTTGAATCTTAACTTTGTCGGGTGCTAATCTTGCTTCCTTTTCCTCTTTTTCCTTTTTCTCTTTGGCATCATTTTCAAGCCTGTTTTTCTCCTCCAAATCAGCTTCAAGCTTTTTAGTTTTGGCTTTTTCTGCAATAATTCCCTTGACCTCTTTAAGCCTGTCTTTGAATTCTTTGTTATTGAATTCTAAAAGCCTGGATCTATCAACAAAAATACCCTCCTTAACATATCGGCCATCTTTTTCTACAAACCCTTCCTTGATTAAAGTAAGTACATATTTATCTGCTTTCTCTTCTTTGGCTTTGGCTTCCCTTTCTGTTCGCTCTCGATCTTGTTTTACTTTCTCGTCTGCAATTCTTTTCAGTTTTACATTCTCAACTCTTAGATTTTCCTTTTCGGCTTTATCGTCTGCATCCTTTTTCTTAACGATGCCAAATATTTTATTCCATTCTTCATCTTTCAGTTCTCCAAATTCCTGATCCTTTGTTTTTTCATTTACAAAACTCCAATAAGGAATCAATTGAGCTTTTCTTTCAGAATGTTTCTTATCTATTTTAGCTTTTTCTCCGCGTTCCTTTTCGGCTTTCGCTTCAGCTTCCAGAACATTTTTATAATTAGTTTCGGTTCCTTGCAGATACATCTTGTAAACATCCGGCTCCATTTCCCCTAAGTTTTGAGGTATTACCTCTACATCAAATTTCTTAAGTTCTGCTGATCTGTCCTCTTGAAGCTTTTCAATTCTTTGCTTTTCAACTATTTCAAAATGGTCTTCAATCTCTTTGAGTGTAGATTCTTTGCTCAGTATCACATACTCCAAAGTGTTATATGCACCTTGAATTGCGTTGTTTGACCTGATTGATTCTGCTTTTGCCTTTTCCCTTTCTTTATCTGCTGAAGTTCTCATTTTAACGATTATCAACCGTAATCTTCTGGCTTGTGCAGATACCTCTTTTGTTGGCTTCTGAGAAATTATTTTATTATATTCTCCTTCAACTTGATTTAATGCCTTAATCATCGGTAAATAAAGGTTTTCGATTTGCTTTACTTTGGTCTCCTTAAGACCATATTGAGTAACATCTAATGTCACTATTTGAATTGCTTTTTCTGCTACTTTTTTAGCCATTGTATTATTTGTTAAATTCGTTCATCAATTTATTGTATCTTAGAATCAATCTATTGATACATCTGTTCAATGTGTCAATCCTGTTAACTGACTTTGCTCTTAGTCTTGGGAATGTTCCTGGAAAACTTTCAATGCTTCCTATTTCCATTCTTTTCCGCTTTTGAAATGTTCTTATTGCTTCTAAACATTCTATTGCTTTTTCGTGCTTCTTAATCAAAGAATGTGAAAGAATGTCCTCTATTAGTTTTGCTTCTATCTCATCTTCTTGTAGTGGTGTAACCCATCTTTTAAATGACTGACTCATAATATCGTGTTTTATACTTTCGTTTTGCTACCAAATTTGCTTCGTTCCTTTTGCTCATATCGCCATTGAAATAATCTGTTGTCAATAACCAGTATGCAATATCTATAACGTAATTAAGTACATCTTCTTCGGCTCCTTCCATTACAAATCCATTGTACCTACCTGACGGCTCAATATAGATCTTTTCTTGCTCTCCTTGATTGTCTACAGTAACCCGTACTTTTGTTTCGTCCTTGTATAGATATATGGCTTTAATGTGCATTATCTTTATTATTTTGTATAAATTACTGATGCAAAATAAACCTCCCATTGCTGATTTAAAACAAGTTCATCCCTGTTTCTATTGTAATCATGCATTGGCTTGATATCCATCGTTACGTTTATAATTTCAGGATTTAGGTCTTCTGTCCATTTAGCAATCTGGTTTTCAATGTCTGCTAATGATGTTGATGATTCAAATATTTTTACTTGCATGATACCTATTTTATTTCTTTTGGTACAAAAACCCATTCTTTTTCAAAATCACCATCTTGGTGGTTCCAGAAATTATACAACCACCCGCTTTCGACTTTCATCTTTCGCATAGCACCCCTCATACTTTCTTCAGTAATTTCGTGGGTGTCTTCAATTAGTTCTTTTAGTTTAAGAAACCCAACATTATTTTTAAGAACCCCACCAACGCATTCATAGTTGCTCATTTCTATTTGCTCAATGCAATCTTTCAATGTTTTGCATTCTTTTATTTCGTTTTTCATAATCTTAATCTTTAACGGTTAAATATTGAGTTCTTGAAACGCTTCTCCAACCCATTGATCCAAAATCAAAGTAAGGTATTGCAGATGTGTAAACAACTTCTTTATCGCCTTTTGGCTGAAACTTTGCTGGTATAACTTCTACTTGTCTGGTTCCTGTTGCTTCTCTAACTGAACCGTCTGACTTTTTGATGTAAGTAAATGATACAACTGAATTTGATAAAACGTTGTAACCAAAGTTCTGAATGTCCCATGATTGTGTAAGTGCTTCTGAGAACGTGCAGCCGCCTCTTCTGAAGATGATCCATGCTGCTAACATTACTTGCTTTTTCATTTGTGTTTTATTGTTTGTGTCTTTCTGTATACAAATATACAAGCAATATTCATATATACAATAGTTTTTTTATTTATTTTTCATTTGCAGCTAATTCCTTTAGTTTCATGAATGCTACATTATTCTTTATAATTTCTCCAAAACAAGAATTTAATTCATCGACAATCTTTTGAAGGCTATCATACTGCTCCATTCTCATCTTCATTATTATCTTATATTCATCTTCACCTAATAATTCTAATAGTGCATCATCAGAAGATTTTCCGATTACTTTCTCAAGTCTATCTTCTGGTTGAACCTCTTTCACTTCAGAACCTTTGACAATGCCCCCTTGATCATGTTTCGGTCCTATAGATATATTGTCGTTAATTTGTTCTTTAACTTCTGGTTTAATTTTAAGTGGAATATTCGTACTTGCTTTTGCTTTTGGTTCTGCCATGAAATTCTGATCTCCTATATTATATTTCAGTACAGAAGTGAAATCAAAGCCATATTCATCACCAAGAAATTGCCACATTAGATTTGTTTTTACTTCGATTGATGAATGGCTGTGCATTCCTTTGACCCTTGTTGATGGCATCTTGTTTTGTTGTATTGATGCTAAATCATTAACGTGATTAGCCCTTAATGTAAATTGTACTTTCATAACTTTGTATCGTATTTTTTACCGATTAAAATTTCAACTTTTTTATGCTCTTTGAATTCAATTTGTGCCTTATTCATATTTTCAATTCCCTTACCTTCAAAGTCTCCAAATCTCAATTCATGTATACCATCTTTTCGAACTGCTTTTATAACCCATTGGTATATCATTATTGCGTTGCAAAATGTTGTAATACTCCGGCATAAATGACAGCAACAATTGATGCACATGCAGCGATTAAACCTATCACCAGAACAAATGCTAGTATTGTTCCATTGCTACTCTTTCCATTTAGCATATCCTTTTCTCTTCTGGCCTGTTTTATTTTGGACCTGAATAGCTTTTTCTCTTCCTTATTGCTTAACTTCTTTTTCATTATTCCTCTATTTCGCAAATCATTTCTGCATTAATTAGCCTTATAAAATCACGAAGACTTTCTGCTGTGAATGAATTTGTACCCATCCACCATTGATAATAAACTTTATCTAAACTCATTCCGAAACGTCCCAGGTTATGTTTTAGTTTAAACTCGATATCAGTCTCCCCAAGTCTATATCTTACTCTATCAATGTTTATTCCTTCTGAATCATTATGGCTTCTACCAATTAGCATGTTAATTTCAATTTCATGCATTCCGTAGTCAAGTTGGTCTGCTGTTGCATTATCAAACAGTTCACGTTGAAATTCATTAAGTGCTTCATGAATTGTTTGAAATTTTGCATTGTCCCTATTATTATTGTTTATAGATTGTCTCAAAAAATTTAATATCTCTAAACAATGTGACGGTCTTAATTTAATGTTAATTTCTTCTTCCATTGTGTTCATTTAAAAAAATCCGCAGTTTCCCAACTGTGGCTGTCTACTACTATGGTAGCTTTCACTACCAATACTACTTCTCAAATTTATTGAAAATATTTTCATGAGACTTGCTTCTCAAAATATCTTTTCTGAATGGTGTACTTTTTATGCTCCAAATCACAATCATTCTTTAATGCATTGTTTAATCCTATCCAAACTGTACTATAGGAAATCTCATTCGCTTTACATAGATTCTTTAAATTCCCATAATAAAGCGGAGTGTCACCGTTCTTGATAAAAATATAAATCTTCTTTTTCATCCCTTAATCATTTTTAACCGTTAAATATTATTGCTATTAATGTGCCTATTGATGTTAGTATAAATAACCAACATGCGCAATAGATCACCCCTGAGATGACTTTTCTTGCTTTACTCATTTTATTTTAATATGTTTACGTGAGTATTATTTAGCATTCTTAATACAGGATCATTTTCTTCAGCAGAACAACCTTCAATGACGTTTAACACCTGTTCTTGTGCATCATGTAATGCTGTCCTTTCCTTTTTATTTATATACGTTTTCTGCCCTTTTGAATGCTTTGCCTTCTTTTGGGAGGATTGATATTCGTTTGGTAGCTCATTTATCAAATCATGTATTTCTTCCCACGTTTGTTTGATAGACGAAGGATCACTATGTCCTGGATGCGGTACTGTTTGATGTCTTAGAATATCAAGCAATGTTTTGAGCCTATATTTTCCTTGTGATGTCATACTATTTTTTTTTGCTTCTGTGTTCATATAGATTCCTATTTAATTTTACTCAATAAGTAATCATTGTTTTTTATAAAAATATTCTCCTCACTGGTTTGGCAAATCTCAATCATTTCATTAAGTGCTTCTTCTGGTAATTTGGAAACTAAGTTCCCAGCCTTATATATTGTCATTGCTTCTAATTCTGTTTGAAATTCCATTAATTTGTGTTTGTTGTCCTGCGAATATACTATTTATATTTCTTTCATGCAATACAAATATTGATTTTGTGAAATCTTGATAAAAAGAAAGGGTGCTCTCACACCCCTAAAACACAAATTTTCGCTGTAAGATAGTAGACTCACAACTCAAAGAGCTTCAAAGGTATACCTTTTTTTTCATTATACAATACTGATGAGGTCTAATTCATCATCATCGTATTTGGGATCTTTGTTATCGCATTCATCTTCTTCGCAATCATACTCTTCACTCTCGAATAGAAATCTTTTGAATTTATCTTCATAAACCTCTGCTTTTGATATGGCTAATCCTTTTGCTTCTTTTATGTCATCGGTGCTTGTAACTTCATCATCCTCAATACTTTTCTTTCTGATCCCAAGATTTGTTACATTGTTTTTCCCGAATAATACTATCCATTCATAATAAACATACCAGGCTAATGTACGTTCGCTTTTTTTAATTAGTACTTGCCATTTATCGTCTATCAATGATACATCGTTGTCGTTATCTTTAAGTTGTTGACAAACCGTTTCAAAGCAGGTTCCATAAAGTTGCTCTAGATACATGCTTTGAGCTTCATCTATTGCAATTGAGATATGATTTTCATCAATATGAGTTGTTATTGGTGTAAAATCAATTATACATGATCTACTTATTAATTTGCAGTTACATTCACAAGCCATATTATTCCTCCTTCATTTTAGTTATTGCCTCAGTTAAATCTTCCTGAAATTTATTTGCCCTAGCCAATTTCAATTCTTTCAATTCTTCATCTGTCAAATCTTCATGACCAAACATTTTTCTAATTTCATTTTCCTTAAATGCATATTTTAAAATATTATCACTTATAGTTGAAATTATCGGTAAGCTCGTTGGTATCACTATTTTGATTACGTCTTTTAAATTAGTGTAATCCTTAATGAGACTATTGTAGTATTCCTCAAGCTTCTTTTTTAAATCTCCTATGACATTCCATATCATTAACTCATAACCGATTTTTATCCTTTCGGCTTCTGAACTAAACCCATCTGAAGCAAGACCACTTATACCAGCTAATTCAGGTGCTATGAATCCATGTGCTGAAAGTATGGCTAAGTTTTTACGCTTGTCGATTATTGCATGTCTATCTGAAACATTGTTTGTTGGTATTGGCGTAACTTCAACCGATTTTTGATCACCACCAGGTACAGTTCTTCTGACAATAACCCTGTTAGTGTTTTCAGATCCTTTCATTCGTTTACGAATTAAATCATTCTCCTGTTGTCTAAGTCGTTCTTCTTTCTCAGGGTCAGTCTTTGTGAAATCTGCTCTAAAAAAAGTTACGATATAACCAATGTTCATTCCATTCTCTAAATCTGCACGGTCAAACTTCATAACCTCTCTATCAACTATGATAGCGTCAATTGCACTTTCAGAATAGTAATCTGGTATAGGGTAGTATTCATCAATTCCTTCGCCACAATTAATCAGTATTGCTACCTCTGTCTTTTTATTATTCTTTTCGTGCTTATAAGGAATTTTAATTCTCTTGTTCCCCTTGTGGTTTCCCTTCAACCAATCTCGTTTGTAAAATGAATCTAATTGTTCTCCTTCAATATCGGTTTCGCCTTTGAATACCTTCTTAGCCTTTCGCATTGTTGGGAAATCCGGTAAGAATATTCTATCAAGTGTCATTGCTTTGCCGTCAGTATCAGCATTCCCTTTTCTTATTTCTTGGTTCCAAGATCCACCATACAAAATTGTGTTAAAGCAAATCTCTGGATGTACTTCATTTAGATTCCAGGGTTCAAGTTCTTTCTTTGCAGCTTCGAATGCTGGATCGCCTACTTTTTCGTCAACTTTTTCAAATGTCACTCCACTACCTTCAAGCATTTTCTTTTTGCCAAGTATACAACGCTTGTGCAAATGGCTCTTCAGATACAATGCTCTTAAAAAATCAGGGAAACCATCACTCTTTCCATATAATACCCAAGGTTTGTTCGATAAAACTAAACTAATAACCCCCTTTATTGTGTCACTTGTAAAACTAAAGATATTCCGCAAAGCTCTCAAATCCTTAGAAAAATCTAACTCTTCAGTACTATGACCCAAATAACTTGTTTTATTTCTATCAAATGTTTCAGGTAAACCACTTTGGTCATGGTAATTTTTTGGCCCACCTTTATCCTCAACCTTTGCGCCTATCTCTTCCTTTTTATCTTTCTTCTTTACCATGATATAGGTTTTTAACCGTTAAACTTTTGCCCCTTCAATCTGCCGCTTAATGCTAGCGTATGTTTCTCGAAGTAACCAAACTGAATGAATAAGATCAAACAAATCTTGCAATTGATCCTTATGCACTTCAAGTACCTTTTTTTTCTTATCCATTATTTCATACAGCAACGCTAAACGCTTATCGTCTGTATTTCTGTCAACGTCTTTTGTTCTGCCATATTGCAAAGCGAATCGAATCCCTTTTCGCATTGTCAATTCCTGCTGTATTTTTTTGCCGCCCTCTTCAATTGTTTCCATTAAAGGCTTTCCTTCAAACCCTATTACGGGTACATCTAACTTTATTTTCATATCTGCTTAATTAAAAATCGTTTACGTTGTCAATATATTCTGCTCTCTTTTTATCCTTCCTCCACTTCATTAAATAACTGAATTTCTTTTCATCAAACCAGTCATTTACAAACGCCTTCTTTGTCCTTCCGTCACCTTCTGTCCATCCTAACTTTTCAGCACCTAATTCATATGCCTTGATCTTTTGTTGAGCTTCTAACTCTGAAAATTTTCTCTTTGCCATGATTCTAATGTTTAACCGTTAAATTTTTTTGCGTCATTTGTTCTCTTAATGCTGCTATTGCCTTTACCGCACCTTCATCAAATATAGCTATTTCGTGATCCGTTATTACTAATGAAGACATAGGTAATGACTTAATCTTGTCACCAAGATTATCGCCGCTCCACTCTTCTAGAATGTTTTGCATTGCTTGTCTTTTGTACCCCTTCATTAACTGCTTGACCTGTTGGAGCATGTTGGCATCATACAACCAATCATACAATCCTTTGTCATTCTCAGATATGTAATCTGTGATTGCGTTCTCTTCTTTTACGAATTCTGATTTTTCTGCTTTCATTTTATTATTCTTTATTTTTCACTCGTTTATCTGATCGTTTTTCATTATCTTCTATGCTTGTTCTTTGACATGTTCAACTCCTTTTTTCCCCGGAGGTTCAACGGTTAAATTTATTCCTATCCCTTCTAATCTATCGTAACCTTCAAAATCCCTCTTGTTGTAACTCTGCCTTAGATAACCTTCTTTAAGTTCATCTAAAGTATCAAAAGTATCAATTACTTGATCTATACCAGTTGCAAAATGCTCAGTCGTATCGAATAATAGATATCGTTTGTGTGGTTGCATCCTTTGTTTTTCTGCTCGCTTCTTTGCGAGATATTGTAAAAATCCTATATCAATCATAACTTTATATTTAACCGTTAAACATTTTTCGTTTCTTTTCCCTGTTGCTCCTGATGTACTTGAATATTGCGTAGCCGTCAAACAAAAGAGCAATACCTACAACTGGGTAAAATATCCAATCGTAAACGTCAAGAAATAAAAATGTTTTATGAACTGAATCCCAACAGAAGAAAGCCCAAACTTGATTTAGTACTGCTATCGCTATGAATGCAATAAACGATAATTTTGTTAGATTACATAATTTGCATGTGACAATTAAATTCAGACAATAAATTGTCATCAGTATGCCGAAATCGGCGAATTGATAGAATATAAAAACTTCTCTTTGAGAAATTATTCCATAATATTCTAGTATGTGGTATGTTGCTAATACCAGAAGATTTATAAATGGTATGTATTTATTAAACTTTTTCATATAATCTTTATTTAAACCCTTAATCTGTTAATGTTGAATTATGTTGCTTTTGTTCTTGAAATAGCACCACCTCCACCTCCAATTTCTGCATCCAGATCCATTATTAATACTTCAATAGCATAAATTGTAAATTCTAATGCTGAAAGATATGTTTCTTGTGCTGGATCAGGAATTGAATTATTTGTAATATCTGTTTTCATATTACTCCAATCCGTTGCTAGGTCATCCAATCTGTTTGTAATGTCCGTTTTTCTTGCTGCTACTGTAGCCATAGTTTTGTTTTTTTGTAGTGTGTATGTTAATCTACTCTACACCTCGTAGAGTACGAATTCAATCCCTGTTTGTCCTAATATCTCTTGCTCGTACATTACTTTAATGCCGCCTTGCTCTATTAGGTATTGGTGTGCTTCCCAATGGGTTCCTTCAAACCCTTTTAAAATATCTTCTGATAGCGCATCGCATTGGCTTTTGACCAACTTACTATCAATTCTTTCTAACTTTGTTTCGCTCTTTTCTGAATTACAAAAATAGTACCCACTAAATTTTAAATACTTACCATCAAACAAATCATAATCTAGCACCGCATAAACATAAATTTTGTGATCAGGTGTAGATGAATCTATTATGATCTTTTCTTTACTTCTAAATTTTGCTATCATAGTTTTAGTTGTTTACTTTTTTATGGTCCAAGTCTGTGTAATCCTAAGTTTGCTGCTAGAACTGTCATATCGTTATCATCAGTTGTATTTCTTACAACCATAGATACTATTTCACCTATTGCGAGAACTCTTTGTAATGTTCCACCTTGACTTCCTAAATCGTTGTTGCCTAACTTTCTTGACGCAACTGAACTATCGTCACGTATTCCATCAATTGCAATACCTCCTTCAAATATTCTATTATTACCGTCCGTTTCTGATAAACTCCAATTGAAAGTATAAAGACCTGCTTTAGTACAAACTAATTCGCTACCATTTTGAAATGTGAAATTTCTTAGTGGACCCGCTATCATTCCAGTAATTTTAGAATCTGTGTCTACTAAAGTTATTCCGATATTAGTTGCAAGCCCATACTGAGACATAAACCCACTATAAACTTCTGGATTAGGATATTCTTGAATGTTTACTTGTATTACTCCATTATTTGAATCTGATACAATAACGACACCCACTTGAACAACTAGATCTTCTTTTGGTCTGGTTGCTGTTAAGTCTCCATTTGTTGAAAGAAATAAAACATCGCCATTGGAAAACCCGCTAGTATCAAAATCAACTGCGAAACCATTGGTAATTATTGAAGTTAAGGCACCCTGCGCTCCTGCTGTCACCAATAAACCAAGAATTGGGAAAGTTGCCAAGTTAGTAATGTCCGCTAATTTTACTTTCGGTATAGCTCCTTGATTTACTTGTTGAGGAAGCGCACTAATCCCTTCTAAATATACCGCTTTGGGTATATTTGTCACGGCAAAAGAAACACCTCCTGCTACATTAATTTCTCCACTTACAACTCTTGTATTCATTGTATACGTGTTATCACTATTTTGTAATAAATAACTCTTAAATGTCATAATTTTTTAATTAATAAAACCTGATTTTACTATTAAAAAACTTTATTTATTTACGCCCTGTCTCTTCCCAAACACCTAAGATAAACATCTTAAGTGTTAATGTATTTCCTGCTACCATAGCAAAATTACCACCACCCGCTAATTGTATTGGTGTACCGTGTGTAATAGTAATTGTATGTGCAGCCGATATGCTTATTGTTTGACCGACTATCCCATTGGTCAAGTCGGTTATTGTTATTGTTCCTCCTGTAATAAAGAGGTTGCCCGCTACAACTGTTGGAGTGGCACTATTTGCTAATGTAGTTGTCAAGTCTGTTGTAAACCTACCCTCAACCGTTACACCGCTTTCAAAGGTAACTAAATCCCCTGTTGGTGCAACTGCCATATCTCCATTTGTATCAACTGTAAATGATACGTGGTCTGTTTCATCAAATGATATTCTGAATTGCTCAGTCTCTCCAAATACATCTACTATTGCATCTGGGGTTTTTGTCATGAATCCACTGTTCCCTGCTGAATCAATAAATAAAGCATCATTCATTGTATCAAAACCAAGATCATCTGCTGATGTTTGGAAAAGTAAAGTCCCTTGTCTGTTACCTCCTACCTCTGCCCTTATTCTTGCAATTGGTGTTTCTGCTGCTATTGAACTACCCCCGATTTTAGTCCAGAAATCTAGATCAATTTCGTTTGGATCATCCCCAGGATAAAATGTAGTATGTGGCAAAATTGCACCATCAGTTACTTTAAATCCATTGTTATCTTGTATTGTTGATGTTATATCAGGATTGTTTACTATTAAAATATCATCTGTTCTAAAAAAATTCATCCAAGCATACCCATTTGTCTCTTGAAATGTATTTGTAAAATCTCCTGTTGAATACACCTTATAAATACTTAGTGAATTTGGTGAATCCCTTCTGCAATCAATAAAGTCGTAGTTGTTTTCAATAATCCTTAGTTCAGCATGTTCAATTGTAAAGTTTGTTCCTGAAGGGGCTATAGTTAAATCTCCGGCTGTGTCAACCGTAAAATCAACATAGTCCGTATTAAAAGTATGTGTTAATCTTAATTGGGCTAGAGTATCGTCTAGTACATCTAGTTTAGCCAATGGTGCTGCATGTCCTATTGCTACAGTAGATGTAGTTGTCAATGTTGTATCTGTTGCCCCTATCGAAATCTTTAATAAATCTCCATATGTCGTATGGTCTACAAGCAAAGGAACCGCACCGTTAGGAGCACCTTTACTTGCTATATTAAACTGAGTTCCCGTTGCACTAGCATCGTTATTAAATAAATGTTGGAGTGTTGTATTATTAGATTGGTAGGTTATTGTACTGGCACTAAATATTCTAGGACTCGTACCAACATTATTTATAAGCAATGAGGCACTGTTAGGAGATATGGAAACTACACCCGTAGCATCTACTTTGAATTTTACAACACTAGAATCATTCAATACCTCAAATGCCGTTGCTGATGTATCTGTCCCTAGCTGTAATTGTATTTTACCAGTAACATTGGTGTTATCTAACACAATATTACCTGCTGACGCTGTTATTTTCTTCCCGTTAATATCAAGATCACCTCCTAATTGTGGGGTTAGATCTTCAACAATGTTTTGTAGAAAATTATAAGTAGCTATGTTGACCTTAAGTTTTAATGGGGTTACTGCTCTTAAATCATCTGTTCCTGTATCTGTTTCAGCTTGTGTTGCTAACTCAATAATTCCTTTTTGAGTTTCAGAAGCATCAACAATATCTGGAATATTTTTATTTACTCTGGTCCAATGTGTTAGTAATGTTGGGTCATCTTGTTCTGCAATAAGCATATCACCAACTTGGACAGCTTCAGTAAAGAAATTCCCATTTGTAGTTACAACATAGGTGTCTCCTGTTTTTATTCCTGCTGGTGCTGTATCTAAATCTGGTGTATTCGTTGCTGCATTATAACCGCCCTTAAAATCTAAAAGACCCGTTGTTGCTTCATCAATTCTTGTTTGAATTTTACTTGCACTCCACAAGTCATTTACTGTAATACCTGCATCATTGATTACAACATCTAGTGTCAAATCATCAACATTTGATACAACGCTTAATCTTGCACTTGCGGAAATAATGCTTTTGAATTTTAAATCAACTCCTGTTTTTGTCTTAAACCATCCATCACCCGCACCAACATTTGAAGCTGTGTTTACTTCTCCTTTGTTTGCGTTGAAGTGGGTTATATATTTTAGTGGTGTTATCGCTCTTAGATCATCAGTTCCGGTATTTACTTCTGCTTGGGTGGCAATTTCAATTATACCCTTTACTGTTTCTGAAGCATCTGGTGGAGTTGCTGAATCAATTTGACTTTGTATCTTACTGGCACTCCATAAATCATTTATAGTTATTCCGGCATCATTTATAACAACGTCAATTGTTATATCATTTGTATTTTGGGTTAGATCAAGTCTTGCGCTTCCTGCATTTAACTTTCTGAATTGTAAATCAGCTACTACTTTTAATTTGAATACTTCTACCCCTGTACCAACATTGGATGCTGTATTATTTTCTCCACCACCAGCAAAAGGTAAGTCATTCCATAAGGTTGCACCATCCCCAATCTTAGTTTTTTGTGGTTCTGTTGTTGGGTTGTCACTTGTTTGAACTCCTATTTGACCTTTTAACAAACATCTATTTGCGGTGGTCCATTCTGCTGCCGTACCTCTTATGTGCTTGTGTGGTATTATTACTACTTTTACTGGGTCTACACTCATTGCGGAACATCCCCCCCTGATGTAATAAATGTTACTAATGAATAATCTGTTGATGGATTACCCCCTGATGTACAATCGACCTGGATACAAGCTAATTGTTTGGGGGTTATACTTCCAATGAAAGTTTCACAAAAGTCAGGTGGTACAGGAACTACTTCATCACAGAATGCCAGTACTTCAACTCTCGACCTGTAAATTAATAAATTTTCTGCTGAGTTAAATATTTCTAATTTGTAGGTTCCTTCTTTTAATGACAAATCATCAACTGGATGAAATGATACACTAGCTGAACTACATTTTGCTGCTGCGTTTACTGGTTTTGTTGTCGTTGTACACGGACCTAATTCTGGCGTGGCTTTGATTACTAATAACTCCCCATCAAACACATCACAGGTTTGAAACTGTATCGTATTAATAATGTTTGGATCTAGTGTAATCATTTTTTTGCCTCCGCTAAGTTAATGTTTTAAGAGTTTAATTCAAACGCCTTGACTGAACTTAGCTCAATTTGAATGCAATTTACAATTATTTGCCCGTTTTTATGCAATTGTTATTCAAAAGTTCGTAGTAAGTCTACAAAAGTTAATCTGACCATAAAAGTTTAACGGTTGAACATTTTGTTAATACTAAGGTCTATTATCGCTTGCACTTTGTCCGCTTTTGATTGTTTAGTCTCCATGTAAATACTCCACCAATGAATAGAATGTAAAACAGTTGAATGATGACACCCGTTTTCGGATGATTCAAATCCTACCTTAATTAATGTTAAGTGTAAGTACTTTTTCAGGTTATAGCGATAACAATGTTTTGCTAGTGCTCTATTCCCCTTTGCGCATGGGCTGTTCTTTAATTGCTCAAACGTAACTCCATAAGCATTTAAAATGTGATCAAGTATTATCTGTTTTATTTGTTCCACCTTTTCCATATTATTTAACCGTTGAATTTATTACTCTAATCTTTGTGGTTAATATTCTTCAGTATATCTTCTATGGTTTCGTGGTGAAACATAAATTCTTCTAACTTTAGATCATCCTCTTTCACTGATTTAGTTGCAGCAACAACATGCCCCTTGTACATTAATGCCTTCCAGTATAACTCTGTAGTAC
>SDBT01003176.1_pt1 | contig 28565 bp, 25 predicted proteins | sample 2277101 | NCBI WGS metagenome assembly SDBT01 (sample SAMN10404973, study PRJNA504765) | marine sediment metagenome | isolation source: marine sediment core GS10_PC15, 103 cmbsf | place: Arctic Ocean: Southern Knipovich Ridge | collected 2010 | reverse complement strand
GGAGAGCAGGTATGAAGACCAAGGTGATTGCCGTTATGTTGACGCTGGGTTTGGGTTTGTTTACCGCTATCGGATGTGAGAAAAAATCCGATACAGAAAAGAAAATGGACGAAATTACTGATCAGGCAGAAAAGACGAAAGATGCGGTAGAGAAAAAGGCCGAAGAGACGAAAGATGCGGTAGAGAAAAAGGCCGAAGAGACCAAAGAAGCGGTCGATGAGAAAGTGAAGGACCTGACTAAATAATATTGTTTTGACACAATTCAGCAGCCAGTGAGCAACTCCTCGGCCCAGCCGGTTGGGGAGTTTTTTTGCGCCACGGGATACCAATTCATATATTCGGGAAAACGGCAAAATTGGCTTGACAAAAAGTTAGGCGCGCCGTACAATCGAATTAGACGTCTGAAAATCTGCCCCCGCTTCTTTATAAACCTATGAAAAACAAGAAGTTAAGCGCGAGCCTGGAAGATTATCTCGAGGCCATCTACCATCTCAGTCCGGATGATCAGCCCGTTCATGCCCATCAAATTGCCGAATATCTGAAGGTGGGAAAATCCAGTGTTTCCTGGGCCCTGAACCGGTTATCAAAAAAGGCCCTGATTCATTATTCACCCTATGAGGCGATCTGCCTGACCCCCGCCGGAAAAAAGGCGGCTCAACGGATCGTGCTCAGACACGCCGAGCTGAAAAACTTCCTGGCCGAAATTCTGGGCCTGGAAGAAGGGCCGGCCCAGGCCAACGCCTGTCGTATGGAGCATGTCGTGGACAAGGCCGTCCTGGAACGGATGAAACTATGGCGGGATTTTCTGGAGGAGAAATCTTCCCCAGGTTCACAATGGCGCCATGATTTTGCCCTGTTCTGTGAACGGGCCGGCGCCCGAAAAAAGCAGCCGCCGGGCGCCATAACAGGTAGTTATGAGCCGTCCGGCGACCGGGAAAAGCCGGCAGAATCGGCCGGTCTTAATGTACCGATACCAAAGGTGTCCAAAGATCGCGATCATCTGGTCGTGACGCGACTGAAGGAAGTGCTCCGGGCCGGCGGCGGAGGACTCAATAAGACAGAAGGTGCGATTGTAGATTTGTTCATGGGCTCGGAAAAGCACCGCAGTCTGAGGGATATTTATCAAGAGGTACGCCGAAATCACCCGGAAGTGGACATGGCGACGGTGGAGAGAACCCTTCAGTTGTTATGTGAATACAAGATCGCCCGCTCGATACGGTTTCACGATCAGACGCTTTATGAGCATTTTCATCCGGAATCGCATCACGATCACCTGTTTTGCGTCAAGTGTGGCGCCATTGTGGAATTTTATGATCCCGGCATTGAGACGCTGCAATTAGACAACGCCCGGAAAGCGGCCTTTCGGATATTGATGCACCGGCTGGACATCTTCGGGGTATGCGAGGATTGTGTCCGCCGGGAGGCGACCGTCCGTAACCTTGCCGATTGCCTGGCGGGCGAGGTTGTTACCGTCAGATACCTGGCGGCCGATCAGTCGACCAAGAGACGCCTGGCAGATATGGGCCTGGCGCCGGGCGCGACCGCCGAGATGCTCAGCGATAAGTGCACCGGTAAAAACGTCATTGTCATGCTCGGAGCCACGCGGCTGATGCTGGATTGTGAACTGGCGCAGAAAGTGCGGGTGACGCCCGTTGCCATGATCCAGCGCGAGGTTATGAGAGGACGCCGGCGCCGCCATCGGCACGCCGCGGAGAAAAATCCGCCGCCACGGCAGTAGGCCAGACGTAGTCAAAGCTTCTTCAGTTTAGGGCCGTGCAAATTAGGAGATCACTGTGTTTCAGAAGCGATGTTTCGTCACTTATGCCGTATTATCGATTCTTTTGATATTGTTTTCTGACCAGGTGCAGGCGGAGGAAGATCACCATCACTCACCGGCCGGGTCGCTGACCGATGGATTTTGGGGCCTAAAGCCGCAGTTGGAGCAGGGGGGCATTGAGCTGGCCTTTAGTGTGACGCAGATATATCAGCAGAATGTAAAAGGCGGCCTGCGCACCGGCGACCGGTCGGGACGTTATACCGGTAGCTACAACCTGGAGTTGGGACTTGATGCCGAAAAGCTGTTCGGATGGAAGCAGGGGCGATTCTTTGTTCTGGCCGAGGGCGCCTGGCCGAGGGCGGAGGGGATCGATCCTGAGTCGGTAGGAAGCATAATGGGAGTAAACGACGACGCGGCCGGCTGCCGGCCCATCGATGTGACGGAACTGTGGTATCAGCAGGGACTGCTGGAAGGAAAATTACAGATTCGTATCGGCAAGATGGACCTGGCCAACGGCTTCGAGTGCAACCGTTGTCCGGGCGCGTTTGACGGCAGCCGATACGCCAATGACGAAACGTCCCAGTTTTTATCGAGCGCTCTGGTAAACAATCCTTCGATCCCGTTTCCGGATTACAGCCTGGGCGTGATGATGCACTGGGAGCCGGCGAACGGCTGGTATCTGGCCTCGGCCGTCGCCGACGCCCAGGCCGACGGGCGCGAAACCGGTTTCCGCACGGCGTTTCACCACGAGGATTATTTCTTCAGCATTTTCGAGACGGGCGTCACCCCCCGCTTCGTCTGCGCGGATTGCTCTCTGCAGGGGGTGTATCGGGCGGGCTGCTGGTATGATCCGCAGGCAAAGGAACGCTTTAGAGACGCCGGAACGAAGCGGGACGATATGGGATTCTATTTCAGCTTCGATCAGGATATGACGCGGGAAAATCAGGATGACCGGGACGATCAGGGCCTGGGTCTGTTCGGCCGATATGGCTGGAGCAGCAGCCGGGCGGAACCGCTGATAGTAAATTTCTGGAGCCTGGGCCTGCAATATCAGGGCCTGCTGCCGGGACGGGACGGGACGGGGACGTGTTGGCCGCCGGCTTCGCCCAAGGCATCGTCAGCGACCGGGCAGATTTGTCGGCTGACAGCGAAACCATAATGGAAATATACTATCGCGCCCAACTGAACGACTTCTGTGACATCTCCCCCAGCCTGCAATATGTATCTGACACCGGCGCCGCCGGTTCGATCCGTGATGCCGTAATATTCGCCGTGCGCGTACAGACAGCCTTCTAAGCAGAAATGCGTAATATTTCATTAATGTCACCCCCGCGCAGACGGGGGTCCAGACTGGTAGGATGGGCTCTTAGCCCATGCGGAATTTTCTTATGGATCAAGAAACTCGATTGTGTGACGTAGAGCCGGGCCGGTGGGCCCGGGTGGTGCGAATAGTCGGCCGCAGTCCTTTTAAGAGGCGTCTGCTGGAGATGGGCCTGATCCGGGGCCAGACCATTTACAAGGTGAAGCTGGCCCCCCTGGCGGACCCGGCCGAGTATATCGTCAAAGGCTATCACATCAGTCTGCGCCGGCAGGAGGCCGCCGACGTAATCGTGAAAATTATTAACGACGAAGAAGCAGACCATGCGTGAAATCACGGTAGCCCTGGCGGGCAATCCCAACAGCGGCAAGACGACGATCTTCAATAACCTGACCGGCTCGCATCAGCGGGTGGGCAATTACCCCGGCGTGACCGTGGAGGTCAAGGAGGGGTTTTGCCGTCACGGCGGTTACCGGATAAAGGTAGTGGACCTGCCGGGCACCTATTCCCTCTCGGCCTATTCCATGGAGGAAATCACCGCCCGTGATTTCCTCCTCCGGCAGCGGCCGGACGTCGTGGTGGATATTGTGGACGGTTCCAACCTGGAGCGGAATCTGTACCTGACGGTGCAGTTGAAAGAGATGAAGGTCCCGCTGGTGGTGGCTTTAAACATGGCCGACGAGATGAAATCGGCCGGGATAGCGGTGGACCGTAAAACGATGGGCCGCTATCTGGGTGCGGCCGTGGTGCCGACGGTGGGCAGTCACAATCGGGGCACCAGAAAGCTGATCGAAAAGATAATCGATCGGTTCGAACAGGGCGTCGCCCCGCCTGACACGCCCGAGGTGAATTACGGCGCGGAAATCGAGATGGAAATAGAAAAAATTGCCCAGACCATCGCGCCGTCGGCATCTGCCGATGAAACCAACGGTGGTTCTTCCGCGCAGCGCTCAACGCCGGGCCCGATACCCGTCCCATGGCTGGCCTTGAAGTTATTGGAAAATGACGTCGGGATTTTGCAGTTTATCGATGAAAAGCAGCCCCGCGAACCGGTCCTGGCCCGGCAGCAGCTCAGCCGGCAGCGCTTGTTCCGGATTTTCGGGGAAGATGTGGAATTTATCATAGCGGAGAAACGCTACGGCTATGTCCACGGCCTATGCCGCTCGGTAGTGCGCCGCGCGGTCCGAGCCCGCGTAAACTTTTCGGACCAGGCCGATAAAATCCTGACCAATCGGCTGTTGGGACTGCCCATTTTCGCCGGCATGATGTATCTGACCTTCTGGCTGGTCTTTTCGCTAGGTGAGCATCCTATGCGATGGATCGAGTATGGCATGGTCCGCCTGGCCGATCTGGTGAGCGGCTGGCCAATATGGGCCGGCGCCGGCGGCCTGAAATCTTTGATCGTGGATGGCGTAATCGGCGGAGTGGGGGGGGTGCTGGTCTTTGTGCCGAATATCATTCTTCTTTTCGCGGCGATTACGATCCTGGAGGATACCGGCTACATGGCGCGGGCGGCCTTCTTGATGGACCGCCTGATGAAATGGGTCGGCCTCCACGGCAAAAGCTTTATCCCCATGCTGATCGGGTTCGGCTGCACCGTCCCGGCGATCATGGGCGCTCGGATACTGGACAATCGCCGCGACCGCCTGACGACGATCCTGGTGCTGCCTTTGATGAGCTGCGGGGCACGGCTGCCGATCTACATGTTGATTATCCCCGCCTTTTTTCAGCCGCAACACGCCGCGGCGGTCATGTACAGTATTTATATCATCGGTATTGCCCTGGCCGTGGTATGCGCCAGGCTGCTGCGATCTACCTTATTTCGGGGTGAAGCTTCGCCTTTCGTGATGGAGCTGCCGCCCTATCGTATGCCCACCGGCCGGGCGATTATCATTCACGTCTGGCAGCGGGCCTGGCTCTACCTCAAAAAGGCGGGCACCGTGATTCTGGGGATTTCCATCGTGATGTGGGCGTTCACTTCCTATCCGAAACTATCGGCGCACGACCTGGAACGCTGGCCGCCGTCGGAGCGGGCCGAGCAACAGTTGCGTCATTCTATAACAGGTCGTATCGGCCGGGCGATGGAGCCGGCGCTTAAGCCGCTCGGCTTCGACTGGCGGATCGGAACCAGCCTGGTCGGCGCCTTCGCCGCCAAAGAGGTGTTTGTAGCCCAGATGAGCATAGTCTATGCCGTCGGTCGCGACGATGAGCCGTCCGCGGCCCTGCGGGAAAAACTCCGCCGGCATTACCAGCCGCTGGTGGGCTTTTGCATTATGCTGTTTTGCCTGATTGCCGCCCCTTGTGTCGCGACGGTCGCGATCACCCGCCGTGAGGCGGGCGGCTGGAAGTGGGCCTTGTTTCAGTTCGGCGGCCTGACTATAATGGCCTATATCCTGACCCTGCTGGTGTACCAGATAGGTTCTTTACTGCATATTGGCGTCGGTTGACTATCGATTACCGGATAATGAAATTAACGGTTATCGTTTCCGGTTGTCATTCCCGCGCAGGCGGGAATCCAATAAAGGTAGGGTGGGTTCTTAACCCACCGCTTTTTTCTTAGGACTTGTGATCTCTTATGAAACTGTCGGTAACGCAATCAAGTTTACACGGTCGCCTGGCGATCCCCGCCAGCAAATCACATACCATCCGCGCGGTGGTGCTGGCCGGCCTGGCCGAAGGAGACAGTGAGATTATCGCGCCCCTCGATTCAGCCGACACCCGCTCCGCCGCGGACTGCTACCGCGCCATGGGCGCCCGGATCGAATATGGCCCAACTTGGCGCATCCGGGGAACAGGGGGAAATTTGCAGGCCCCGGAAAAGGCGATCGATGTGGGCAATTCTGGTACCACCCTGCGCTTTGCCATGGGTAGTGCCGCCCTGTTGGCCAAAGGAGCGGCCCAGTTGACCGGTGACGCCCAGATTCGCAGTCGGCCGGTCGGGCCGTTATTGCGCAGCCTCAACGACCTGGGCGCGAAATGCACCAGCACCCTGGGCAATGATAAGGCTCCGGTTATTATAGAGGGCCGGCTGCGGGGCGGTCGGACCGCCATTGAAGCGGTCACCAGCCAGTATCTAAGTTCCCTGCTGATTAACACCCCTCTGGCCGACGGCGACAGCGAGATTGAGGTGACCAGGCTCAATGAACGCCCCTACGTGGAAATTACCCTCCGCTGGCTGGACGAGCAGGGTATCAGCTATGAGCGCCAGGGCATGGAGCGCTTTCGGATAAAAGGGGGACAGGCCTATCGGTCGTTTCGCAAACGGGTCCCGGCCGATTTTTCATCGGCAACTTTTTTCTTGTGTGCCGGCGCCATCCTGGACGCCGATATCACCCTGACAGGGCTGGATTTCAGCGACGCCCAGGGTGACAAGGCGGTGGTGGAAATTTTACAGCGGATGGGAGCGGATATCGAAGTGGCCGACGACGAAGTTCGCGTTCGGCCGGGCCGGCTCAGGGGCAGCCAAATCGACCTGAACGCCACCCCCGACGCTCTGCCCGCCCTGGCGGTGGTCGGCTGTTTCGCCGAGGGACAAACTCGTTTGTTCAACGTACCCCAGGCACGCTTGAAGGAGACCGACCGCATCGCGGTGATGGCACAGGAACTGACCAAGATGGGCGCCGAAATTGAGGAACTGCCGGACGGTCTGGCGATTCGGCCGGCAAAACTGCACTCCGCCGAACTGACCGGCCGGGACGACCATCGGGTGGTCATGGCGCTAAGCCTGGCGGGGATGGCCGTTGCCGGCCAAACAACCATCGACACCGCCGAAGCGGTCCGAATCACCTTTCCGCAGTATGTCCGGTTGATGCGGCATTTAGGTGCAAAAATAGAAACGGTCTAGCAATTTATCAGATAAGGAGAACAGCGTGGCGGCCAAGAAAATCGCAGAGCAGGCCTTGGACCAGGGTAAGGGAATTTTACGGCTGGCGCCCAACTGGGTGCCCCGTTCTTTTTGTATTCCCGGACGGCGGATCAAGCTGCATCCGGACGACTATTACGCCCTCGGCGGCGCCCGAGGCGGCATCGACGAACGTTGGCTGGCCTCGACCGCCTCGGCGGACAATGGGCCGTTGACAGCCGAGCATGAGGGCCTCAGCTTCGTCGTGCTCCAAGAAAACGGACGGGTGGAAACGGTCCTGCTGCGCGAGGCCATCGAGCAGCTCAAGGCCGAATTGATCGGCGACCGCCTCTGGCGGCAGTACCAGCGCTGGCCGGTTTTTGCCAAGTTTTTTGACAATAAGGGCGCCTTGCCGCACCACATTCATCATCGTCCCGAGCACGCCCAACTGACCGGCCAGTTAGGCAAGCCCGAGGCCTATTATTTCCCCCCCCAGCTTAACAACTACGGCGCGGATTTTCCCTATACCTTTTTCGGCCTACAGCCCGGCGTTACCCGGGATCAGGTTCGCCGGTGCCTGGCCGATTTCGAGCAGGGTGATAACAAGATAACCAACCTGTCGCGCGCCTACCGGCTTGAGGTCGGCACCGGCTGGGACGTGCCGCCGGGCCTGCTCCATGCGCCGGGCAGTCTGTGCACTTATGAACCCCAGATGGCCTCCGACGTCTTTGCCATGTATCAATCGCTGGTCGGCGACCAGATCGTGCCCAGCGAGCTGCTCTGGAAGGACACCCCCCAGGACAAATTGAACGACGTCGATTTCCTGCTGGAGGTCATCGACTGGCAGTTGAACACCGATCCCCAGTTCGAGAAGCACCGTTTCATGCGGCCCCGCCCGGTCCGGCCCGAACAGCAGATGGCAGAGCAGGGCTTCCGTGAGATGTGGATCTGTTACCGCTCCAAGGTCTTCAGCGCCAAGGAGTTGACCGTACTGCCCGGCCGCACTGTCACCGTCAGGGACGACGCTGCCTACGGCGTAATTATAATGCAGGGCCACGGTAAAATGGGTGCCTGGGACGTCGAGACCCCCGCCCTGATCCGTTACGGACAGTTGACCTACGATGAATTTTTCGTCAGCGAGCCCGCCGCCCGCCGGGACGTAACCATCACCAACCAGTCAAAATCGGACCCCCTCGTCATGCTGAAAAACTTCGGCCCCGAAAATCCCGACCTCACCGTAGAAGAAAATTAACCTTGCTGTCCCCTTCACGCCTGATTCTTATTTAGGTTTGAACGCCTCATAGCCGTAGTGGGCCATTAGATGGTCCAGGATGACCAGGGCGGTGAAGTTTTCCGCGACCGGCCAGATTCGGCCGACAATAGTCGGATCACGCCGCGTGATGGCGGCCAGGTCCTTGTTCTCCAGCGTGTACTTGTCAATCGTGTGCTGGGGCTTGTCGATGGTGGGGGTAGGTTTGATAGCCAGTTTAACGATGATATCCTGCCCGCTGGACAGCCCCCCGGTAATGCCGCCGGCGTTGTTGGAGTCAAAGATAACTTTGCCGTCCCGGGCCCGCATCTGATCATTGTTCTGGTAGCCGGTCATGTCTTTGACGGCAAAGCCGGCGCCGATCTCGACTCCCTTGACGGCGCCGATGCCGAGCATGCGCCCCAGCTCGCCGTCCAGCTTGTTGAAGACCGGCTCGCCCAGCCCGGCTGGTACGCCGGTAACAATCACCTGAACAATCCCGCCGGAGGAATCGCCCGTTTTGTTGATCTTGTTGCAGGCGTCAACCATCTCACAGGCGACCTCAAGGTCGGGACAGTTGACGACCTCGTGAACGCCGTAATGGTCGCGAATTTGTTCCCTGTTCATTTTCGGGGCCTGGGCCCGGATGTCGTCGATTTCGCTTTCGATCTCCGCCAAAATAAGCATCTTCTCCAGGAAACGCATCCCTGGTGTAATCCGATGTTGGGCGTAGATGCTCTGGTAGAAGGGATCCAGATCGCGCCGCATTTTCTTGTAGGCTTCGGTGTAGGTGCGGATTTTGCCGGACTCCATCTCGCCGCAGGCGACCCCCGCCATCTCCTTGATGAACGAGAAAATCTCGATACCCTGCTCCTGCAGGATTTTCTTGGCCACGCAGCCCGCCGCCACGATAGTGGAGGTATATCGCCCGGAAAAAATGCCGGCCCCGATCGCGTCGTCCCAGGGGCCGTATTTCATAAAGGACGCCCACGAGGCATGACCGGGGCGCGGCGTACGGTTGGTGTCCTGGTACTGCTTGATGTGAATAAAATGTCGGTCGAGGTTGGGAATAAGAATAGTCAGCGGCGTACCGTTGGTCAGGCCCTTGTTGTTGGCGTTTTCGACCGTGTCGGCGACGTTCAGGCCGGTATAGATCACCGGCAGATCCGGCTCCTTGCGGGGCGAGGACAGCTCGTCGGCGCCCGGCTTACGCAGCAGCAGATCGCCGTAGATCTCCTGCTCGGTCAGCCGCAGGCCCGGATGATGTCCTTGAATGACCGCGACCAGTCCGTCCTGATAGGAGCCGCCCGCCACCGTAACCTGGAAGATTCGTCCCAAATGACAGCCAATCATATCGTTCCTTTCCGTAATACTTTTTTTTAGCCCCCAGATTTATTCTGGGGGTTTCTTCTCTCTATCCTACTGCTCACCTGCTCAACTGTTCTACTCTCTCGCGCAGCGCGGGGGTTTTTATTCGCTCAATCGAGTCGGATGCCCTGCTGGATGAGCCATTTCTTCAGATCGCCCATTTCGTTATCGAAGAATTCCTTGTCGTAGTTTTCTTCGAGTACGGTGATGTGCTCCGCCAGGTCGCCGCGCTTTTTGACAATCTGGTCCAGCTTTTTCTCCAGCTCGTCGCTGACCTGGCGCAGATCGTCCAGGTTGATCTCCAGGTTGAGGATAGTGGCGATTCGCTTGGCGACGGCGCCGATGCATTTAGGATTTTTACCCTGGACATAGGCCGGAATCTCCGCCACCAGGTTAGCCATGCGGATATTTTTCTTCTTGGCGCGGAGAGTCAGGTAGTTCACGATACTGCCCGGCCCCTGGTATTCCGTCGGCTTGATATTCATCTCCCGGAATTTCTCCAGCATTTCAGGGTGCGAGACGGTGCACGACAGACGCGGGTCGCGGGTATGCGGCACCAGGCCGGCGACGCTCCCGATAAAGTAGATCTCTCCGACGTTGCATTTTTCCGCGACCGTCATAACGGCGTCGGCCCAGGCGTGCCAATGCAGATGCGGCTCCTTGCCCACAAAGAGGATCAGTTGATGCAGTTCCTCGCAGAAAAAAATATTCCGGGGTTCTTGATATTCCTTGATCTGCCCGTCGCGGATATTGACATAAGGCCGAAACAGGGCCGCCATCTCCATCGAGGCGGGAAAATTATACAGAAAAAAACCTTCCGATTTGATCCGCGCGAAACTATAGGCGCCCAGCTTGTCGATCAGGCACTCCACCGTTCCCGTGGAGACGTCACCCCCGTCCATCCAGCCGGACAGGCCGATCACCATCCGCCCGTAGCTCATATCGGGCAGGTTGAAAATATCCAGCGCGTCAGCCGTCATAATAAAGCTCCGCTACCGTTTTACTCTACTTGTTCACCGGTTTTTAAAGCTCGCTTTATTATAACGCACCTTATTAAGTTTATCACCAATTTTTTTCTTCGCCTGAAGCAATTTTCTGTCTTCTATCCGCATTCTTCTTGGTGCCCCCTTAGTGTCTTGGTGACTTAGTGGTTAATTCTTATCTGCGTCGAGGCGGACCAGACCGCACGCCGCGGCATAGTTTCTAAGTTCGATAATTTTTTCCCCGTCGGGTCGGCCGATAAGTTCCGCATAGCGCTCGGCCTGATAGGCCGGGTGATACTGGGCCATGATATTGACGGCGCAGCCGGGAGCGTTTTGAGCGATCAGATCGATCACTTTCTCACTGCCGGCCAATCCGCCCGGCAAAACCAGATGGCGGACCATCACGCCCCTGCGCACCAGGCCCTGCGCGTCCAGTTCGAGCCGCCCCGCCTGACGGTACATTTCACCCAGCGCCCCGGTAGCAATTTCGGGATAATCCGGCACCCCGGAGTATTTCTCACCCGCCGCCGCGTCGCCGTATTTAAAGTCGGGCATATAAATATCGATCAGCCCTTCGAGCAGACGCAGCGTCTGGACCGCTTCATAGCCGCCGCAGTTATACACCGTCGGCAGCGACAAACCTCGCGCCCGCGCCCGCACAATCGTCTCCGCCACGGCAGGGCTGACATGCGTCGGCGTGACGAAATTAATATTCTCGCAGCCGGTCTGTTCCAGTTCCAGGCAAAGATCGGCAATTTGCCCCGGCGTACAGCAGCGGCCGGAATCGGTATGGCTGATGTCGTAATTCTGACAGAATACGCAGTTTAGATTACACCCCGCCAAAAAAATCGTTCCGCTGCCGCCGGCGCCGACCAGCACGGCTTCCTCCCCGAAGTGGGCCGCCGAAGAGGCAACCCGCACATCCCGCCCGATCCGGCAGAATCCTTTCTCATCCGCCCGCCGATCAACCCCGCAACGACGAGGACACAGCCGGCACGGAGAAAGCAGAGTTTTTAATTGAATAATATTGTCATTGTCAGATCTCAATAGAAACTTTTCGGCCCTGGAACACCACCCGGCCCGCCTTTAGCGCGAACAGTGTGTTATCCCTGCCCATACCGACATTAACGCCCGGTTTGAATGGCGTACCGCACTGACGCACGATAATCGACCCCGCCTGCGCCATTTGGCCGCCGGAAAGCTTTAAACCCCGATACTGCGGATTACTGTCTCGTCCGTTGCGAGATGAGCCTTGTCCTTTTTTATGTGCCATCTGATTATCCTAACTTGTCATGCCCGCCAAAGCGGGCATTCCTTCTTTCACTTTCACACTTTCTCACGTTCACAACTTCACACGTTTTGTTACCGCATAATCCACTTTCGCCCCCGGTACAGCATCACCCGGTTCTGCGGATTAAGGGCGTCGCCCGGCGCCTGGTATTCCAGCATAAGCGTCTTGCGCAGCAGCACCGGGACCGGCTTTTGCGTTTTCGGATCGATTTTTACCGGGTGATAGATCGTAACGGTTTCATTGCTCAGACCGGAGATGAAAATTCTAACATGGTTGGCCTTCGGATCGAAAGCCTCGAAGACCGCCACCGAATCGCGGGCGTTGTCCTTCCCCTGCCGGATAACCCCTGTTATCGTGCTGGGCGGCTCCAGCAGCGGCAGGGTGCTCGCGTAGCGATCTCGCAGAAGATTGATAATCGCCCGATAGGGCTTCACGTCCGCCTGATACAGTTTGAACGTATTGGTGAAAAGATCGAACTGCGGGTAAAATTCGATGTCCTGTCCCGTATTATTAGTCACTGTATACAGCAGATACCAGTAGGTTCGCGGCTGGCTCGACCCCGGCGGCGTAATCTGGATCTTCTGCGGATCCCCATGCAACTCCAGATCAAGCTGCCATGTGCCCGGAAGCGGAACCAGCGCCGGCTCCGGTGCCGCACCTGTCAAAAAACAACGGGCACTGAGCAAAACTAGCGCAAAAACCGCTATTAGCAGTAATACTCTTCGATTTAGCATCTTTACACTCATTATAATCGCCACAAAGGGCACTTCTGGTGGAGTTACCCCTTGTTTGAGGGATTTAACCTGCTAAATTCTAGTTAATTCTGTAATTCTGTCAACCCCGAAAATCATGGCCCAGCGAGTAAATATTCAAGCCGAAAACCACCTTCCCGACCCCGGCCTGATCGACCTGGCCCATTTTTCGCCCGCAGAAGCGATTAAATGGCAAAAGCAATGGGCCCGCCGGGTCCGGATAGAACAAATAGCGACCCCCATTAAAACGGTAGCCGCCGCGGACATGGCCATCACACCAGACGGACGCCATTGCGTGGCTGCCGTCCTGGTTATGCGGATGCCGGACATGGCGATTTTGGCAACCGCCCACGCCCGGTTACAGTTGCAAGTCCCTTATATACCAGGACTTCTGTCTTTCAGGGAGGCGCCGGCCGTCATCGCCGCCGCCCGCAGACTTTCCATCACCCCGGACGTCTTACTGGTGGACGGCCAGGGCCTGGCACACCCCCGCCGTTTTGGCCTGGCATGTCATATCGGCCTGGCCCTCGATTGGCCCACCATCGGATGTGCCAAAAGTCGCCTCATCGGCGACTATCAGGAGCCCGGCCTGAACAAAGGCTGCCGGCGGCGCCTGACTGATAAGGGCGAAATTATCGGCGCCGTCCTCCGCAGCAGAAGGGGAGTAAAATGTATCTATATCTCCGTCGGCCACCGCGCCGAACTCGAACAGGCCGTCAAGCTGGTTTTACAATGCTGCCGACGATACCGCCTGCCCGAACCCGCCAGACACGCCCATCAACTCGTAACCAAACTTCGTTTCGAGACGCAGTAGGGTGGGGTTTACCCCACCATTCTTTTCTTATCCCCTTTCTCCTGCTCAACTGATCCACTGTTCACCTGCTCTATCCTGCACCCAACGTGGTGCAGGGCTCTCGCGCAGCGCGTGCACCGCACACCTTCTTTCTTCTTACCGAAACCGGATCGAGTACAGGTCGGCATCGCGCAGAACGAAGCGCAGACGCACCGGCTGACCCGCTAATTCGCCCAGATCGCTGCCGCTGTTCCAGGTGACGGTGCGCTCCAATTCGTCGCCGAATACCTCCCGGCAATCAGCCGCTGAAAAACCCCGGATCGGTTGCCCATCGGGTTTCTGAAGTTCGACACGGATACCGCCCGCCGCACTGGTGGAGAAATTTAGAGTTAGTTCCTTGCCGCTGAACATAAGCGGCTTGGTGATCAGTTCCCCGCCCGAAAATGGCGCCCACACCGAAACAAAGCCATCCAGCCGTAGGGTATAGCGCCGCAGCGCACTGCTGTTGATCGTGCGTCAGCACAATTCCCTGAGGTGTTGGGTGGTGTAGAACACGCTGCGCGCCCTCGAGACTTTCAACCAGATAATCGTCCACGAACAACTCCCGCCGACAGCCGATATCGAGTACCTGGCTCTCTACCACCGATGCAACGAACGCCAACCAAAACAGCACAAACAAGGCTGTGATCCTAACCATCAGTTTACTCCGTTGCATTGTCTTAAAAGGTACTTCCACTGGACCTACTCCTTGTCAGGTTTCGCAGATTTTTGTTACGAAAACCATTAAAAAAATAGTAACCGTTCACAGTGTTTCTATGGGTTATTTAGAATGCTGTGGTCTCAACCAAGATAATGCGCGAAAGCCCCCGGCTTTATTGCCTGCCCTAAGCGCAGTCGAATGGGCCGGGGGTTTTTCTTCGTAGTAGGATGGGCGCCGCATGTCTTGATCTGTCATTCCCGCGAAGGCGGGCATCCATTCTTCTGTTCTACTTTCTACTCTCACCCCTCAAACCCCAAACCCCAAACCCCAAACCCCTACTTGCCGGGCCTGGTCGTTTTCCATTGCTTTCTACCAATATAATTTATTTTATCCGGGATTTCCCATATAACCTTGCACATTCCTGCTCAGCTACGCCGCTGAGCCTGACTCCCAACAGAATATCAAATCTATCTTGAAAAGTCGAGCTTTTTCAACTTTTATCTCGAAGATATTTCAGCCACAATATTGTCCACCAAATCAGTTGACTTGATGCCCTGGGCGGGTTACTTTATGATAATAAATCCGGCGAAGGCGCAGCCAGTAATACGGTGGTTGAATCTGTGACATTGTAAGCTTACATCGTGGCATTGTAAGTTTACATCGTGACATTGCAGGCTTACATCACGGCATTGTCGCTTTACAACGTGATATTGTAAGGTTACATCGTGACATTGTCGGCTTGCATCGTGGCAAAGTAAGGTTACATCACGGCATTGCAGACTTACATTGAGGCATTGTAAGGTTACATCGTGGCATTGTAAACGGGACCAAAGGCGCGTAAAGTGTTGATTTTAAGGGAGTTAGGCGAAAAAGCGGTTATAGAAAGAGAAACATGGCCAAGAAAGCAGCAAAGAAAAAGAGTGTGGCAAAAAAAACGCCCCCTAAAGCCCCCGCCCCCGGCAAGCCGTCCGCCTTGATCGATACGCGGGTTATTTATTGCGGCGATAACCTGGAACAATTGAAAAAGCTGGCCGAAAACAGCGTTGACCTTATCTATATCGACCCGCCTTTCAACTCCAATCGCAATTATGAGGTATTTTGGGGTGAGACCAAGGAAAAACGCGCCTTCAAAGACCGCCACGCATCGACACAGGCCTATATCGAATTTATGCGGCCAAGATGCGTCGAACTGCACCGCGTTCTAAAGAAAACCGGATCGTTCTATTACCACTGCGACTGGCACGCCTCACACTACGTCAAAATAATGCTCGACCAGATTTTCAGCGAAAACAGTTTCATCAATGAAATTTCTTGGAAACGAAGCGGCAGGCGTTCGTCAATGCAAAAAATATTCCGCCGAGCACACGATTCTATTTTCTTATATAGCAAAAGTTCAAAATATACATTCAATATGCAGTTTGCTGAACACGATGAAACTCTGCTCAATAAATATAATCAAGAGGACGAAAAAGGAAAATATCGTCTTGTTCCTTTGATGGGTTCTGGGACAACTGCTCACGGTGAAACTGGAAAACCTTGGCGCGGATTTAACCCTAATACTCGCGGACGGTCAGGAATGCACTGGCTTACAACTCATGACAAACTCGAAAAATATGTTGAGCAGGGCTTGGTCGATTTTCCCAGAAAACCGGATGGTGTTCCACAACTAAAATATTATCTCAGTCAAAACAAAGGAGTGCCGCTCTCTGACTTTTGGGATGATATCGATATCATCAATTCAATGGGAAATGAGGCTCTTGGTTATCCGACACAGAAGCCGCTCGCATTGCTTGATAGGATTATCAAGGCCAGCAGTAATGAGAATGATATTGTTCTTGACGCGTTTTGCGGTTGTGGGACGGCGTTGGTTGCGGCTGAAAATCTTGGTCGTCAGTGGATTGGTATTGATATGTCACCGACAGCCTGCCGGGTAATGGCAAAGCGACTGCGCGATGTGTGCAAAATAAAAGAAGATGAAAAGCTATGGCGGATTGGGCGCGGCTTTATTGTGCGTGATCTGCCGTGGAGCGAAAAGCAGCTGCGTGCGATACCGCCGTTTGAATTCGAGAACTGGGCGGTTATCGCGCTGGGCGGTATTCCCAATAAGGCGCAGGTCGGCGATATGGGGATCGATGGGCGTATTTATCCTGTCTCGGCGACGCCGAAGAAAACAGCCGGTGAGTTGGACTTCATGGATGTGTGGTATCCCATCCAGGTCAAGCAGAAAAATAAGGCGGGCAGGCCGGATATCGATTCCTTTGAGGCGGTGATGATGCGCGAGGACCGCACCAAAGGCTTCTTTATTTCATTCGATTACTCTAGCGATGCCATGAGCGAAATAGATGCTTTTTTCAAACGAACCGGCAAGAGCATAGTTGCCCTGACCGTGAAAGATATATTGGAAGAACAAATTGCGTATAAACTGACTTAGGAGATAATATATGATTTACAAAGCATATGATTCTGATACTGAAAGGTTCCTCTCTCTGCCTGAAACCGGTATGGGTTATCAAGTAATCGAGGCAAAACGAAGTAGTAATACTGTTAAAGAAAAATTTGTTGTCTATAATGGAGAACTTATTGTTGATTTAGATAGCAGATTTTCTGAATTCAGAAAACTAATAGAAACATCAAATTTTTCCAAAGTGTTGAATGAAGCAAAACCGTGGCCATATGAAACAGCGTCAATATCTTTGGTTTCTAAGACGTTGTTGTTAGAAAGGCGCACTCTTAGTGAAAATAAGGAAAAGTATAAGCACAGACATCGAGGCGGCAAAGGGGCTAAAGACAATCCAAAAGAGTCTGCGAATGGGAGCGAATTATTTGTGAGGCTTTCTGCTTATAAAAGTGACCATAGAATTGATTTCGAGAAGAAAAGACTCAAAAAAGGTAGTTACACAACAACCGATCTGGACTACAAAGATTGTGTTAAGTATAGTGATGACCCTGTTGACAGATATGCTTTACCAAATGATGATTCTATTGAGTGGGCTTTTTTCATCAGACCCAAAAAAATAGATGTGCTTCAAAGAGGTATTGTTCAACCTGCCTTTGGACACGAAGGTGGTGGAATCGAAGCGTATTTCGAAAATGGAACTTCTAACGATACTTTCCTATCAACAAAACCATATGGCGAATGAAAATTAAATTATTACAGAATCAGATGAATTTATTGCAAAGTTTACCTGAACAAGGGATGGGTTATCAGGTTGTTGATATAACTCTCAAAGACGGTAAGACTTTTTATGAAAAAATTGTGCTTAATTCAATGTATTTACAAGTGGATGAAAAAGAACAAATTGACCCGAATGAAATAGAAACAATAAAACTGCATAAACTGTAGTAGAATTTTGATTTGTGAAAAGGTGAAGAACTCCGATAAAAAGCATAATTGTTCTGACTGTCGAGGACGTTCTCGAAGAACAAATCGCCCACAAGTTGGCATAAGCACTATTGAAAAAGCAGAAATATTGAAAAGCTAAATCACTATAACGCAAATATCCCCCGCAACGGAGCGGGGATAAAAACGGAATAACATTTTATTGAAAGGATTTTTATTATGGCAAGATTTCCCAGAACTGAATCAGAGGTTGTGGCGTTGGCCGAGGCGATGATCACGGGACTGACCGCCAATGCGGCGATTTATACCCAGCGCCTCCGGTGACGGCGGTTGCCCTGACGACACTGAAGACCGGCTATATCACCGCGAAGAACGCCGCTAAGAACTACTTGGGAAATCCGGGTCTCAAGATTTAACCTGCTAAATTCTAGTCAATTCTGTATAGACAAGGCAGATAAATGACGATAAAATATAATACGACTCTGAAAATCCCACAGGACGAGTAGCTGTAGGATGGGCTCCTCCTGAAAATCCGCCGGTGGCGGGCCCATGCTGATTCTTTATTGAAGGAAAACAATGAACGACTCACCCGCCGATTCTAATCTGGAAAATTCCGGAGCCCTTCCTTCGCCGGACCATTCTGAAGGTGACGATCAGCAGAAGGCCTCGTCTCCATCGCCGGCCCAGACGCCGGACGCCTCAGCCGAACCTGAGCAGCCAACTGCCCCTGCCGACCGCCGTCCCGAGGAAGTGGAACTGCCCGCCCCCGACGATCCCGAGCTGGAAAAGGAAGTCGAACAGGCCTTGGGCGATGTCAACCTGATGGACATGTACGACCTGCCGGCTCAGCAAACGCCGTCGTTATCGACTTCCGCTGCGACCGGCGAAACCGCGCCCGCCGACGGCATCTGCCGCGGCAGGGTGATCCGGATCGACGGGGATGATATTTTCGTTGACCTGGGCGGCAAATCTCAGGGCCTGCTGCCGCGCGAGGAACTCGATGACAACGCTGTAGTGGAAGTCGGCCAGGAGATCGACGTCGTCATTGCGCGTTACGATGCGAAGGACGGCCTTCTGATTCTATCGAAAAAAACCGCCGATCAACGCCTGCTCCGCCGTAATCTCAAAGTCGGTTCGCTGGTGGAGGCCCGCGTGATCGGCTCCAACAAGGGCGGGCTGGAAATGGACATCAAGGGGATGCGGGCCTTTATGCCCATTTCCCAGATTGACTTGCACCGCGTCGAGGACCTCGAGCCTTACCTGCAACAGCGGATGACCTGCGAGGTGCTCGAGGTGGAGCGGGGCGACAAGAACATTGTGCTGAGTCGGCGTAACGTTTTGGAGCGTGATAACGAACAGCGAAAGGAGCAACTGTGGCGGGAGTTGGAAAAGGGACAGACCCGTCACGGCGTGGTGCGCAGTATCATGGCTTACGGCGCGTTTGTGGACCTCGGCGGCGTGGAAGGACTCTTGCATATTAGCGAACTGAGCTGGGCCCGGGTCAAGCACCCCAACGAGATTCTGCAGGAGGGCCAGAGTATCGACGTGGTCGTGATCAAGCTCGACAAGGAAAAGCAGCGGGTGTCGCTGAGCCTGAAACAGGCCGGCGGCGATCCCTGGACGATCGTGGAGCAGAAATATGCGGTCGGGTCGAAACATCAGGCCCAGGTGGTCAGGCTGATGGACTTTGGCGCGTTTGCCCAGTTGGAGCCGGGCGTGGATGGACTGATCCCGATCAGCGAGATGACCTGGGCGGGCCGGGTCCGGCATCCGTCGGACGTGGTTCAGCCGGGCGGGCTGGTCGAAGTGGAGGTCCTGAAGGTTGACGTAAACAAGCGGCAGATTGCGTTGAGCATGAAAAACGTGCAGGAGAACCCCTGGAGCGGGGTCGAAGTGAAATACCACCGGGATGAGATCTATACCGGTATGGTGACCAGGGTTACCGACTTTGGCGCGTTTGTGCAGTTGGAGGCCGGGCTGGAAGGGCTGATTCATATCTCCGAACTTTCCGATAGACGAGTAGGTAAAGTCAGCGATGTGGTCAGGGAAGGGGAGGAAATACAGGTCAAGGTTTTGAAAATTGAGCCGGCGCGGCAGCGGATTTCGCTGTCGCTGAAAGGGATCGCCGGGGCTGGAGCGGCTCCGGGGGCGGGAGAGAGCGTTGTTCCGGATAAGCCAGGTCAAGAAAAGGACGGCAAAAACAAAAAAGGCCGGCCCCGTCGGGGCGGGCTGGAGTGGGATTGGCTGTAGGTTGTATAAACGTAAGTTCTTATTCTTTGATTTGGGGGATTGAATGTAAGTTCTTATTTTGGGGTTTAAAAATCGGGGAATTTGGGTGAAATTGGGGGATAATCGGGGGTGAATTGATATAACACGCTTGAAAATAAAGGAGTTATGGTTTTTTTCGGGAGGTGCGTTTTTGGGCTAAAAACGGGGTTTTTGTCATAACATGTTTTATAATAAGAAGTTAGGGCGCTTAAAAACTGTTCGTTTTTGGTCGTTTTTGGACGAAAGTTGACTGTTTTTGGTCGGTTTTGGAACGAAAAGTGACTGGTTTTGAACGTTTTTTGACGTTTTTTGACGGTGATTTTTTAACTACCAAGACTCCAAGACACCAAAAAGAAAAAGAAAGATTTTTAGACGCAGATTTACGCAGCAAAACATAAGAAGGATTTTTAACCGCGAATGAACGCGAATCGACACGAATCCCGACAAGTCGGGACGAATAAGAAGGAATATTTCTCGCCAAGACGCTAAGGCGCAGAGAAGAAGGATTTTGGCCGCTGATTGAATTTAAGAGGATATTTTAATAAACCGCGTCGGCAAACGAGTTGCCGACCCTACGGGGCAGATCCTGCTTCGCTAAAAGCTACGCAGGCCAAGTTTTCGCAGATGAAGTAAGAATATAATGTGATTTTCGGGGAAACTTCAAATATAATTGGATTATTTATAAAATGCCCTAATTTATATTGACTTTATGCCCATAATGTCTTATATTATTTTATTATATTATGAGCCAGCAGTATCTATCTAATTTGTGCCCTTGTTGTGGGTTGCCGATGCGTATGGCGGCGATGTCTTGTCCGAGCTGCCAGGTTCGGGTAGAGGGCAATTTCAGCGAGACGCTTTTCGACCGACTGGGGCCTCAAGATCAGAAGTTTCTGGAGGAATATCTTTTAGCGGGATTCAGTATCAAAACGCTGGAGGAGAACAGTTCGATGGGCTATGCGGCGATCCGGTCCAGGTTAGACCATTTGATAGCGAGCTACCAGTCTCTGGTGGAGATGGAGGCACATAAGAAGGTGATACTGGAGCGGTTGCGGTCAGGAGAAATCAGTGTCACGGAGGCAAAAGGACTGCTAGAGAAACTTGCGGGAGAATAAGCGATGAAAGACGTATCGTCGGAGCAGGAACTTCTGGAACTTCTTCGTGACGGCAAGATAACGGAAGAAGAATACCAGCAGCTACTGAAAGCGATGGGTGACCATCAACCGCAGCGTGGCGGGGGGGACGCTGCGGCCAAGAGGGAATTTCCGCGGCTGGCGGTTATAGTGGTGCTGCTGTCGGGAGCGTTTGTGTTGGGAAGCATTTTACTGCACCGGGTATTTTTCCGTGAAAGGGTAATGGTAACGCAGGAAGAGGTTAGCAGCAATTTTTCCCGTAATGAGGCCCCCCTGAATCGCCAGAGGGGAACGGTAAGGCTGGAAGAGTTTCGTCGCGATTTTTCCGATAAAGTGGCCAGTCTGGATATCGACACAGCCAAGCTAAGTGATGTCATTGAGACCTTCGGCGAGCCGATTGAGTATGTATGGGGCAGAAAGCGCATAGACCGCGAGGCGATTCCGGTGGACCGATATTGTATGAAATACCCGGATGATTTCATGATTTTCATGCAATGGGATTCCATTGTGGAGTTGCGTTTTGAGTCTCCGGCGGCGGATTATGTGTTTTCGGACCAGATTCGAGTGGGTTCTTCCCTGGACGAGGTTTTGGCCTTTACGGGCGCACCGAGCAGGATCGTGGCAGGCAAGCAAATCGGATGGGTCGATAAAGTGCTTTATAAAGATGTCGAGGGCAGGGAAGGGCAATGCTACTATCGGCGTTCGGACTATAAGGTTCGCTTTTTTTTCGTTAATTATCGTGTAAACGCGTTATACGTAACGCGGAGCGACTATAACTGAGGTTAATAAGAAAACAGGGTTTAACGGTTATGGAGGTTTGTTATGAAAACTCTTTCAAACAAGGATTTTTGGTGGAACTCGCAGCGTAGGGTCATTTTCCTGTTGGCGTTGTTTTGTGTGATAGCGACCGGCAATCGGGCGGTAGCGGATATTAACGACCAGGTGGCACAGTTGGATTTTGACACGGCAACCCTTGATGATATCATCGATATATTCGGTGAACCGGTTAAATATCATTGGGAAGGCCAAACTTATACCAGAGATAACCTGCCTGATGTGTATATCGTACAATACCCCAATGAGTTTGGTATTGTTATGTTTAATGGTTATATTGGTGAACTGCGTTTTGAGTCGCCGGCGGCGGGGTATGTTTTTCAGAATCAAATCGTAGTCGGTTCATCGCTCGATGATGTTCTGGCCGTGGTCGGTGCGCCAACCGAAACAATTGTAGGTCAGCCCTGCGGCTGGCAGGACGGCGTACTGTATAAAGACCTCGACGGCGTGGTGGGTCATTGTTACTACCTGCGGTCCGATCAGGGGGTGCGGTTCTTTTTCTGGAACTACCATGTTTCCGCCTTATATCTGCCGGCTGATACGGGCGGTTCGCCGCCGCCGCTAACGGAAGTAAACCCGTTTGATGATGTTCGTTGGGAAGATCTAGGCCAACTGGATCTATCGGACCGATTGGGACTTATCGAGACGCTGACGTTCAATATGGAAACCGTCTGGCCGGAACCTGGTATGATGCCGCCCGGCGACGGCCCGGACGAAATAATGACCAAAGGAATGAATCCCGGTCTGGGCGTACGCGGACTGCATCAGCAGGGCATTACCGGGGCCGGCGTCAACGTTGCCATCATCGATCAGCCACTATACCAGGATCATCCGGAGTATGCCGGCAAGGTAGTAGCGTATTACGATCTTTGTGGGGGGGCGCAATCAAGTATGCATGGTCCTGCCGTTACGAGCTTGTTGGCAGGCGCCAACTGCGGCACAGCGCCCGGAGCCCGGATATATTACGCAGCAGCCCCATCATGGACTTTAGATGCCGCCTATTATGCAGATGCGCTTGATTGGATTGTCGCCCAAAACGAGATACTGCCTGCCTCTGAGAAGATTCGCGTGGTATCCGTTTCGGCAGCGCCTTCAGGGCCCGGCTCGCCTTTTTTGTATAATACGGAAAGGTGGGATGAGGCGTGTACCCGTGCCGAAGCAGCCGGCATTCTGATAATCGACTGCACCTCCCAGCGCGAGATAACATTCTGCTGTTATTACGATCCCAATGACCCGGAGGACATGTCCAAGTGCACCCGCGGCTGGCCGGATCAGACCGTGCCGGTTTGGCCTGAAATTATCCATGTTCCCACGTCTTTGCGCACGCTGGCCGAAGCGGATGACGTGGGTGATTGTTTCGGCTATACCTACGACGGTCATGGTGGTATGAGCTGGTCAGTGCCCTATTGTGCCGGGGTGTTGGCGCTGGGCTGGCAAATTCGTCCTGAAATTACGGGCGAGCAGATGGTCGATTTTCTCTTTCAAACGGCTTATATTAAGGAAAATGGCGCAAAGATTATTAATCCGCCGGCATTCATCGCCCTGCTGGAGGCAAATGCTCCTACAATAAAGCTAAGTGCCGAAGAATTTGTTTTCAGCGCTGTTTCAGACGGTCCGGTTCCGGAAAGTCAAGTTTTGTCCATTTCCAATAGCGGGCTTGGGACACTTAACTGGCAGATCAGCGGTTCTTGCGGCTGGCTTGATGTCAATCCGGCCAGCGGCACTTCGACCGGCCCGGCTGATGTCGATGATGTTACTTTAACCGTTATGGATATTAGCCCGGGAATTCATAGCTGCCAGTTGACAATCTTGAACCCGTGTGCGACCAACAGTCCGCAGACCGTTTTAATTACCTTATATGTAAGTGATGCAAACGCACCAACTATTCAGAGCGCGATTGACGCGGCAGAAGAAGGTGATACGGTTGTCATCGAGCCCGGGGTATATATGGGTGATGGGAACCGCGACCTGGATTTTAAGGGTAAGGCGATTACACTGCGCAGTATCGATCCGGACGACCCGGAAATAGTCGCCTCTACCGTTATTTTTTGCCAGGGCAGTGATACCGAAAACCATCGCGGATTTCGCTTCCACAATAACGAAGGGGCAGATTCTGTGCTCGACGGTTTTACGATTACCGGTGGTTATGCGTCATACGGAGGCGCGATCCGCTGTCGAAATTCCTCCCCTATGATTGCGAATTGTGTTTTTGAAGATAACTTGTGCAGCGTGACAGGAGGCGCAATGGAAAATGATAAGAACAGCAATCCGAGCCTGACTAATTGCGTTTTCCGCAATAACTCCAGCGAGTGGATTGCCGGCGCAGTTCGTAACCATACCAGCAGCCCCGTGTTTATCAACTGCCTGTTTACCGGCAATACGGCGCTGGCTGGTGGGGCTATGCGAAACGAAAATGACCGCAGCAATCCCACGTTGATAAACTGCACCTTTGCGGATAATAAAGCGGCCGGCTGGGCCAGTGGGATATTTAACGGGGATATCAATACAAGTCCTATAATTAAAAACTGTATATTTTGGAATAATCAGGATGCCGGCGGCGGCGATCAATCAGCGCAGATTTATGAAGGTTCGCCGGTGATTAATTACAGTTGTATCCAGGGTTGGACGGGCACTTTAGGCGGAGTCGGCAATATGGGCGATGACCCATGTTTCGTCGATCCGGACAATGGGGATTATCATTTGCGGTTTGATTCTCCTGGTATTGATGCAGGGACGGATGCAGGGGTATATGAGGATATGGAAGGGCGAGTTCGGCCTTTTGATTGTCCGTGGGCGGATCACAACGCTGAGTTGGATGAATTTGATATGGGTGCATACGAATATTTTGCGGCAGAATTCAGTATGCAGGTGACGCCGCAGGCGTTGAACCCGGGCAGTCACGGGCGATGGGTCAAGGCGCATTTTGTTTTGCCGGAAGGGTATGCGGTTGAAGATGTTGATGTAACGAGGCCGGCGGTGATGGAGCCGCTGGGGGTTTCGTCGGAGAGTATCTGTGCGTTTGTGAACTACGACGAAGGACTGACGGCGATCGAGGTTCGGTTCCGGCGGTCGGAAGTGGTTGAGAACCTGCCGGGCGGGGATACGCTGGAACTTCATGTGTTGGCGTACCTGGTGGGCGGTGAGCCGTTTTACGGGACGGACACGATCCGGATTGTCGGGCGGCGGGAGGAGCTATTCCTGGGATTAAGCGCGCATTGGCTTGAAACCGCTGATGCGCCGGGTTGGGACTGTGAATATGATCTGGATCAGGATGGTGTGATCAATCTGAAGGATTTCGCCCTGCTACTACAGGAACAATAAAGCCTAGAATAAATGGCGGGGATGGGGCGCTGCGCGAGAAAGTAGAAAGTAGAGAAATCGGACGGGTTGGACAGGTTGGACTTGTCGGACAGAAAAAATTGGTGGCTTCGGTCATCAGGTCGCTGAGCCAGCCCTCCGCTTAAAGACACCTTTACAACAGTCCGAAAATGGGATAAGTTGTTGTTCTTGCGGCTGGTTGTGCTGAGCGGCCGAACGGGAAAATCAGGCCCTTGGGGCCTGAACGATTATAAAATTTTTAAGGCAATCACAAGAAAGGAGCACTAAGAATGAAAAGGACGTTAAAGATGAAAAGGACCATGAATTTGCCGGCATTCAAGCCGGCCAGACAGGTTGGTAATAGTGCTTGGGTGTCGGAAAGAGCCTACTCGGTAAAGTCATTTTTATTCCTGGCTTTCACCTTCGTTGTCTTGCCATTCTCCCTCGCTCTGGGCCAGGAGGAAAAAGAGACAACGTCAGAAGTGCTTATGGGGATGCAGATAGAAAAGGCGGAAGACAGAGCCATCGGAATCAATGTGGTTACTACAGGGGCTGAATTTTTGCTGGGAAAGGATGGCAGCATAAGATGTTTCCAGCGGATTCCCTTTCGCCGGGAAGTAGCGGGAATTATCCTTCCTGAAAAAGCTTTGCCTTTTAGCTTGAAGAAAGACAATGATTTCACTTGCGTAGTCTCAGGCCGCAAGATAAGTCTAACCATTCAGGGGGATTCCCTCATTATTCTCAGAGCAAATGATGATATGAAGCTGCAGTTTAAAGGCCTTTTCAAACCTGCTTACCACGCAGGTGAAAAGGGCAGGTGGATGTTCATAGACCAAAGCGGCGGATTCGGCATTTACCCGGTGGACGAAGAAGAAACAAATGCCCCCAACTTCGATCAAGCCCCATGGACAGTCGAATATGACATGAATAAGGGTGATGAGATATGGTTTTCCGTATTTCCGCCGCGACCATACAATTGGAAACGCGCCTATGAAGATTTGCTGGCTCACGAAGGAAATGAAGAACCGTATGCCTATCCCAGCAAAGAACTGATTCAATCAACAGCTAGATACTGCAAGATTATGGTGGTCCATTCCTGGTTCTGGCCGGGCGGCGACAGAGCACCATGGTTGATTCCTGAATTTGTCCCCAAGGACATGGAGAAGTTCAAGCAAATGCGAGATGAAATACATCGCAATGGTATGAAACTGATCCCCTATGTCAGTCCTTACTATTATAAAAATACGAACACCACGGAGGGGATATTTGACGAGATCAAACGAGTGCTGAATGAGTATAAGGCGGACGGGGTGTACTTTGACGGGATCGCGAACGATTTTCGCAAATCGTATCAGGTCGTTCGCAAGACGCGCCAGATTTTGGGTGAAGACCGCATTTTATTTCGCCATTGCACAACCGGTCCGCTGGCAAGCGCCCGTATATATTGTCCCTTTATCGACACCTATTGTGACTATATATATAGGGGGGAATCGGGTAGAGCCGGTCTGGAACTGGACGATTTTCTGCGCTGGACGCTAAGCGGTTACAATATCAGCAATGCAGTTGGGTACTGGGTATATACCGGATCTACCGGTAAGCCGGGTTATGTGCGGCAGGCTCCCCCCGCAGAACACATCGATGCCGCACTGAGAAACGAAGTCCGAATTCCCCGTACGGAAATCGGTTATGAATTGAATTTGGGCTGGGAACCAAATGACGGCCATAGCGATTTTTTCGATAAGTATTACTATGGAAAACTCGCGTTTCTCCGTCAAAGGTTTAAGCAATTAGGCCCGATCAGGAAAGAGAAATAAGTCATATTGACGAGCATATAATACCATAAAGCAGGAATATTCTTTGAAAGGAAAACATATTCAAACCTGGCAGAAGGATTATAATGGCGGGGTGGTATTTTGATTGACGGGGTTAGTTGGGTTTGGTAATCTGATCGTGATTGGCAGCGGGCCCCGACGGGGGCTATTATTTTGCCCGGAAGATGAGGCCGGACGGCCGGAGAGTATGAGATGAATATCTGTGTGGTAGGCTTGCAGTGGGGTGATGAGGGTAAGGGGAAGGTGGTCGATCTGCTCAGTGAGTCGGCGGATCTGGTGGTGCGTTACAGCGGGGGCGCCAACGCCGGGCATACGGTGGTGCGCGGCGAGGGGGAAGAGAAATTCGCCCTGCACCTGCTGCCCAGCGGGATTCTGCGGGAAAAGGTGCTCTGTGTGATTGCCAACGGGGTGGTGCTGGATGCGGAGGTTCTGCTGGAGGAAATCGCGCAACTGGCGGAACGCGGCATCCGGGTGGGCAAAAACCTGCGTATCTCCGGGCGGGCGCACCTGGTGATGGACTATCATAAACTACAGGACCGGCTCAGCGAGACGGCGCTGGGGGCCGCCAAGATCGGCACGACGATACGCGGGATCGGGCCTTGTTATGCGGATAAGGTTTTGCGGACCACGGCCCTAAGAGTGGAGGACCTGCTCGATCTGGATAATCTGAAGGTCAAGCTGGACCGGATTGTCGAATATAAGAACAAGGTGTTCGCGGCGTTGTATCCGGGTTCGGAGGCGGTGGACGCCGAGCAGTTGTTTCGTAAATGCCGACTCTGGGCGGACGCGCTGGGGGAAATGATCGTGGATACGACCGAGCTGCTGCACCAGGCGTGGGGTCAGAAAAAATCGATATTGTTCGAAGGGGCGCAGGGGACACTTTTGGACCTGGACCACGGGACGTTTCCTTACGTAACGTCAAGTAACTCCAGTGCGGTGGGTCTGTCGGCGGCGACGGGTCTGCCGGGCCGGGCGGTTGATCGGTTTATCGGGGTGGCGAAGGCGTATTCGACGCGGGTGGGGAGCGGCCCATTTCCGACCGAGCAGGATAATGAGATCGGGCAGTATATCCGGGATCGGGGCCATGAATATGGCACGACTACCGGTCGGCCGCGGCGGTGCGGATGGTTTGATACGGTGAGCGTGGGCTACTCGATCGCGATCGGGGGGGTGGACCAGATCGTTTTGCAGCATCTGGATACGCTCAGCGGTCTGGAAGAGTTGAAAATCTGCACCGGCTATAAACATGGTTCCAGGAAGCTCGACTTTTTCCCGCCGGGGGTAGCGGTGCTGGCAGAGGTGGAGTGTGAGTATGAAACGCTGAACGGGTTTGACGAGGATATAAGCGGGGCGCAGACGTTCGATGAACTGCCCGGCGCGGCCCGGGACTATGTGTTGCGTCTGGAGGAGATTTTATCGCGTCCGATCAACATGATCGGGATAGGTCCGCAGCGAAGTCAGATTCTGCGACGGTAGGCGATTATGACAGATCAAGAGAATACCGATCTTCATCCGATACTGCAGATTCCCTGGCAGAAGATGCCGCGTCATATCGCGGTGATAATGGACGGCAACGGCCGCTGGGCGGAGCAGCGGGGCCTGCCGCGACTGGAAGGGCATCAGCGGGGCAGCAAGTCCGTGCGGCATACCATTACCGAATGTGCCCGGCTGAGGGTGGAATGCCTGACGCTCTATTCGTTCAGCACGGAAAACTGGAAACGGCCGATCGCAGAGGTCGAGGGGCTGATGAAACTGTATCAACATTACC
>SDBT01003175.1_pt1 | contig 28568 bp, 19 predicted proteins | sample 2277101 | NCBI WGS metagenome assembly SDBT01 (sample SAMN10404973, study PRJNA504765) | marine sediment metagenome | isolation source: marine sediment core GS10_PC15, 103 cmbsf | place: Arctic Ocean: Southern Knipovich Ridge | collected 2010 | reverse complement strand
ATCCGTGGAAAAGGTATGATCCGGCTCTTCATCATTATCGCGACCTAAAGGGGATTTAATTGATATCAAAACCGGAAATTATTGCGTGGCAGAAAACCGGAAGTTTTTGCATGGCATTGACATCAAAGACAATTATCAGATCTTCAAGTTCGTTCATGTTTCTTCGATCTTTGCCCTGATTCCCTTCCTGGGTGTGACCGCGGTTCGGGGACTGGACTTTTTGAAGAGAAAGATCAGACAGTCCCGCCAAAAACCCGGATGGATGAATTGGGGACTTCTTGTTCTTCTTCTCATCACAGTGGTGGTCCGAGTCGCATTTCTTGCCGTTCCTTTCGGCCTTGTCGACTCGGACGACATGATCCCTGTTCTCTCTGCCAAACACATTTCTGAGGGAAAAAGGCCCGCCGTTTACTATTACGGCGAGAATTACGAGGGGACTCTGGGCCATCATATTTATGCCCTCGTGTTCAAGGTCACGGGATATTCTCTGTTCGTCGTCATTCTGATTTCCCTGGGATTTTTTCTGGGTTTTATTACCATCCAGTACATATTTTTCCAAAGGATCTTTTCTTCATTCCCACTGGCCTTTGCCCTATGTCTTTTCTACGCGCTGCCTATAGGCTATCTTCTAGCCCTGGGATTTCACACGACATACTCACCTCTGGTCCTGCTGCTGGGAGCTCTTTCTCTCTATCTGTCATTCCTCATGTGCAAAGAGAAAAGAGGCGATCTCCTTGCCAGCCTTGGGGTTGTCCTGGGATTGGGGATGTGGACCCATCCCCTCATGGTCTATTTTGCCCTGACTTCCTTTCTCATGCTGGCCGCCAGGTACAGGTTGGCCTTGGGGAATTATGTGAAGCTGGCAGGATGGGTGTGTGTGGGAGCTTTCCCTGCCATCCTCAATCAGGTCGGGAACCGCTTGGAAACCCTCCAGTATCTGTTCTCGGGGTCGCAGACCATCCCAGCTCCTGGAGTCAAGATCCTCTCCATACTCAAAAAACTTCCGTATCTTGTCTCCGGAGAGTCCCACGTCTTCAATCTTCTATATATAGGACTGATACTACTGGGAATAGGAATTATCCTGGTTCATTCGCTCATCCGGCGGGAAGTTTTGCCCGAGTTCATATTTGTTCTCTTTTTTAGTGTAGCTATTGTCATCTATACTTTGTCCAAGTTTGTTGTAGATGATCTGTCGGAGAGATATCTGTATCCCTTTTATTTCTGCCTCCCTGTTATCCTGGCCTCGGTTTTCATCAGGCTTCGTGGAAAGCTGCGACCGGTCCTTATAAGCGGTCTTTTTCTCGGTATATTCTTCATATCAAATGTCAGGCCGGTTTTATTCGGATTGTCCAAAGCCAAGGAAGCTCATGGTCAGCTCAGCACGCTTCTCGACGAAGTAGCCGCGACTGGAGAAACTTTCTGGACGGGTGATTACTGGCAGGTCATTCTCCTCAGCGGACTTTCCGGGGAGAAGATAAAGGGCTGGTCCTATCCACACGAGAAATATCCACCATACAAACTGGAGTACTTCAACCAGGGGAAAACCAGCAATCTACTGTTTTTCCATGTCCCGGGAGCATTCTCTCTTAAATACAGACATGGTCTAAACCACATTTCGGGCGTCCTACAAAAATCCCTAGAACAGGGGAATAAAATAGTCAATCTTCTTGACTCCGTGGGTGTTAAGGCGAAAGTCCGGAGGGTGGGGGAATTCGGGCTCCTGATCCACGGAGTGTCCAGTTCTGTCCATCCCCAGGTGGCCCACAATCGGATTCCTGAGGTCATTCCGGACCTGGTGTTGAGTCGAGTCCGGGAATCCCAAGGTTTTCTTAATCTTGACTTCTCCAATTCTTCGGTCTCCGAATTCTCGGGATTTAGGCTGTCCGTGCAGATCCCGGGATTCTGTTCCCTGACCAGAGGATTTTCATCCGACAATCCGGAGATCAACCTCCGTATCCCCTCTCCTCATCTTGACAGCATCTCCATCCGATTCGGGCTGGATTTCCAGGGCATACAACTGCCTGCGACCTGGAAGGAAGTCACCTTCGATCTTTCAGCTCAAAGGCCCCAGGATGAAAGACCCGATGTACTGGAGCTTTCGGGTTTTGGACCCCTGGTGGAGATCGCGGGAAAAAAACGCCGCATCTGTGAAAAAGAAGTCCGTATTATACTGTCTCCCCGTGTGATGAGGGCGGGACAACTGCGGATACGGCTCTATTCACCCTTCCAGTTTTCCCATCCCCATTGGTATGGGGAGTACACTCAGGAGGTCGAGGCTGAGGTGGATGGAATTCCTATACTAATGGCACATCTGGCTGAGGGAGAAAACGTTGTGATAATAAAGGGTCTTCAAAATGCCCAAACCGGCCAACCCGGAATATTGACCCTCAGGTTCAAATACCATCTTCCCTTCGATTTTGCACCTCTATGGAAAACGTCAGCCCTACTGGGCGGGATGGATTTCGAATGACCAGTTAGGCTCTTACTTCTGAGAAGTGGGATAGCTGAAAATTTGTGGAACTTTCTTTGGATTGTTCCAAGATTGTGTGTTTGACCAGAAGGTTTCTCTACGATATATATAGATTTATTAGCTACAGTTTAACAGGAGGAGAAATGAAGGATAAAACCTATGAAGAGATTAAATGCAATGGTAAATTGATTGCTATTATATTGCGATCAAATTATTCCAATAATAAAACAACATTTTTTAATCCTCCCGATTTTTCTCAACAATTAGGATATATAGTGTATAAAAAGAATGGAAGAATAAAACCACAGTTCCACAAGAAAATACACAGAGATATTACTTTAACCCAGGAAGTACTGTTTATAAAAAAAGGAAAACTCATTGTTAGCTTTTACACAACCAATAAAAAATACATAGAATCAAGAGAGCTAAAAACAGGAGACGTTATTTTTCTCTGCTCAGGAGGCCATGGATTTAAAATGCTTGAGGATACGGAAATGGTGGAAGTCAAGCAAGGGCCCTATTCAGGTAAGAATAAAGATAAAGTGGTATTTAGAGGAGTTGAAGGGGATACCGGTAAATGAGCCCTTAATCAGAAAAAAGGAAATTGACATTGCAGAAAGGCTATGATATCTGTTTCTTATACAAAAAACGGCAAATTGACGTTCAGACATGGATTAATGAAGTGGAATTTTTAGATAAAAATAAAAAAGGCCTCCCCCACAAAAAAGAAGTCGTTACGATTGTCATTCCAACCTTAAACGAAGAACAGAATCTATTAACCATCATTGAAAAATGCAAAGAATACTGTTCTGAAATCATCGTGGTTGATGGACATTCGACCGACAACACGGTTAAAATCGCAGAAGAGGCAGGGGCAAGAATCATATTCGACCATAAAAAAGGTAAAGGAGATGCCATCAGAACTTGTATTCCTTATATTAGTAGAGAAATTACAGTCTTTATCGATGCAGATGGATCACATGATCCCGACGACATCCCAAAACTAGTTCAACCCATCCTAGAAGACAGAGCCGATCATGTGACTGGTTCCCGTCTTCTCGGGGGATCGAGTGAACTTCATGGGGGATTTGATGAATTCATGCGGCTTGTGGGAAGCTCATTTATCACAACCTGCATTGGTTGGAAGTTCAAAACGAAAATAAGTGACAGCCAGAACGGATTCAGATCATTAAAAACTGAATTGCTCAGGAACCTAGATCTCAAAGAAAACATCACAACCATCGAGCAAGAAATGATCATAAAAACTCTTAAGAAAGGATACCGAATGGGTGAAGTCCCGACTCACGAATACAAACGAAAATTCGGGGAATCACATATTAAAATTGGGAAGGTCGCGTTCAGATACGTTTTTTCTATGATAAAATATCTTTTATTTTGATGTACTTTGAATATTCTCCTTGTCAATCTCCCCTTTTCTTTGTGTTGACAAATTTTTTTTTTACTGTTATTTTATTTTGTCATTAATGCGGAGGTGTTTTAATGAATAGACTCAATAGCCATGTACTTATTACATTCATGTTTTTATCTATACTGAGCTTGACTAATGTAGCCGCAGAAGTCATCCCTATCACAAATAGTTCTGAACAGGCTGAGATGCCATTTGTACTTGTTCTTCCCAGTGGTGATATCCTTGTCATGTATAACGAAGGGGATAGTTTTAATGTAAATTCAACCATTAAATACACGAGATATTCAAAAACTAAAAGGAGTTGGTCGAATGCAAAGAAGGCCGTTAATGTGAGGAATTCATCTGCGTATCCCCAATTGGCTTTGGATAAGGATGGAATTGTTCACATGGTTTATTTTGATGGAAATGCGTCTGCCAACAGAGATATTTTCTATGCCAATTATAATCCTATTGAAGACAACTGGTCCCAAGGCAAGTTGGTTTATGAGAGTCATGGAGTGAACTCTTCATGGTGTCGAATTAGAGTTGAAAACGATAAGATCTATATTGTCTGGACTCACAATTACGATTCAGCTGTCGGATTAACCGATATCGTTATGGTTGTCAACGATATAGGAGGGAGCTGGCCGGTTCCCACCAGGACTACAGTCTCTCATACAGGTCAATCCGCATCTGTCCATAACTTTTTTGATGTGAAGGATCAGAAAATCTACTGCACCTGGATTGATGATAACCATCGTGATGGTAACTGGTCAATTTACTATAATGAGGGCACGTACAACGGAGCAAACGGGACATGGGATTTTGGTTCTTCTTCCGATTATCTTTTTCAATCAGGAATAAACCAATATTATCCAGCTCTAGCATTAGATGATACCGGCACGCCGCATATAATATTCTCATATAAAAATGGGCCGTTTTTTCACACAAGCAAACCGGGGAATTCATGGACTTCTCCGTTTCAGATCAGTCAAAATTCGGCGGCATTCAATTTGATTGCATTTATGGTGTTCAAACAAGGGCTTCTTCATACCGCATGGGTAGAGAGCACGGCTGGTGGAGAAAGCATGTTTTATGGCAGAGGTTTGCCTGATGGAACATGGGCAGAGCCAGTAAAAATTTCGGATGGCCAGATGCCGGGTTATCCCGGCCTCGATGTGGATGACGATGGGACCGTTCACGTCGTATGGAGCGATGGGCCTACAGGGGATGATGACCATAGAAACATAAAATATTCTTCAATCGATCTTCCGGGGATTCCACCTGTTGCGAGCCTCGTTGTATCAGGCAATGCAGGGCTTATTCCTTATACCGTAAATTTTGATGCTTCAGGTTCGACCGATTCGGATGGAAATATAATTGACTACAGATGGGATTTTGGGGATGGTTCAAGTGCTAAGGGTGCGGTTGTCGCCCATACATACACAGAGAAAGGAAAATACACAGTTCTCTTGAGTGTCATTGATAATGATCTCCGTGTCGGGACGGAAAGAGCCATTATTGTGGCCTCAACTGGAGACCCGATTGCTTTGATCGATTTATCTGCAGATACGGGAATGGCACCTTTTTTTGTGACATGCGACGGTTCTGGTTCGGTTGATGCGGATGGTAGTCTTGTATCTTATGAATGGAATTTTGGAGATGGGCCGCCGGCATCGGGAGAAATTGTAACTCATACCTACCAGACAGGTGGAACATTTACCGTGTCCTTGACTGTGACTGATAATGAAGGGAAAACCGATTCGACGACAAAAACTCTTCTTGTCTTTGAAAAGCCTAAGGCAAACTTTTCAGTTTCTTTTGACTTTGGGATCCCGCCCCTTGGAGTGGCATTCAATGCATCAGCCTCTTCAGATCCAGATGGAAATATTGTCTCATATGTATGGGATTTTGGAGACGGTTTAACCGGAAAGGGTCAAACTATAGTTCACACATATTCCACTCCTGGAGATTTTCTTGCCATCCTGACAGTCACTGACAATGATGGGTACACAGGAACTGCCACAAATACAATTACAGTTTCTCAATTGCCTGCTGCTCCTCTCAATGTTGCTGTCGAGATCCTTGAAAACAAATCCTTCGTGTATTTAGAGTATATCAATCGAGTCGCATGGGTAGAAAATCCACAAAATGTTGGGGCTTTTACCATCACGACTTATAGGATTTATCGGAAAGCAAAAGGAACTTCTGTCGATCAATATGTCAGTGTTGGTGAATCTAATGCGGACACCCCCTGGTACGATGATAGACATTTTATCAGTATTCAAGATGCTGAAAATTATGACTATGCTGTTTCATGCATTGATAACCAGGGACAAGAAAGTGTCATTTCCAGCACTTCAGGGATAGGATTTCTAAATAATCTGCTGATTAAAATAAAGAAGCGATTTAAATTTCTGATTTGATTGGAACAACTTTTTTGGAATCAAATGACGTTTTAATGCCGAGGGAGTAACATGTCGGACTCTCCCATTTTTATAGTCACTTTATCAACCCAGATTCCCCTTTTTCCTGTTGTGTGGATACGCAGATAAAGATGTGTGGAATTTTTCAAATGGAAAGAGAGGGTAAAATTTTGATATTTTCCTGAATCATCGAGATCGCGAGTACTTAAATTTTTAGAGACTAAAATTTTCTTTCGACTGGAATCCATCACGCTTAACCTGAAGAGAAGTCCTTCTTCGTGGAATGACTGTGATGCCTTCAAACGAAAAACGGCCGTGTAATTTCCTTTCAAGTATTCTTGAAGTGGCAGATCAAATGAAAAACTGTTTTTGTTCTGCTCAGCAAGAAAAGCAAGTTTCCCTGAAGCCTTCGGATCGAATCGAGGGATTCCATTTTTTCCAAAGAATAGTTCTCCTTCGTAAATATCACTCCCCTCCGGATAAGATTCAGATGAGCTCTGAGAAATATCGTAAAGTTCTGCATATGTAAATCCGATAGGATACCTGGCAAGTAGTCGAGCATTTTCCATGATTTCTGGGAAGTCGGTTTCATAATTCTTCTTTTCGATTTCTCCGGCATGTCGAGTGACAAAAAGATGGGAAATGGAAAATTTCTGGATAAAATCTTTGTATAGATTGATATAACCTGAACGGTAAGGGTGAACTTCGTGACTGTTCTCTAATGAAATGACAGGCCCGAGAAGTCCTGCTATGATCATTTTGTCGAATGCCTTTCCCAAGTCCATCGAAATGTCTCTGATATCAAAACGAGGAGTTGAAATCCAGCTGAGGTTTTTTTTCCCATTGAAGAAAACAGAGAGGGCTATCAGAAAAGAGATGACGGCAATTTTGGTCATTTTTGAGATCTTTAGTCGAAAATTGTGTGGCCAAAATTTAAAAAGAAAATAGAAAAGGAGAGTGATGAAGAGAGATATTCCTAGAGTGAATAAAGATTTGATTTTTACTTCTTGGAAATTTGAGGGAGGGGAAAGAAGCCGGAAAAAGCTGCTTACGGGAAATATTAGAAGAATAGGGAGAATATAATAAGATAAAATAGATAGATGAGGGGGTTTTTCAATATATTCAAGATTGGCGAGATCTCGGAGCAAATACAAAGAGAGGAAGATAAGAGGAGGTACTAGAGGAATAAAATGTCGAGCTGCATGATAGTTAATGACTGAAAAATACAGAGAATTGGAAATGATCCAAGATAAAAAAATCCATTCAAGAACAGATATTTTGTGAGCGGAGACAAATACTTTGAAAGACATCAATAGAATGTATAGAGTTGACAGGATGGTGACGATTGGCATTTCTTGAAAAAAGAAGAGGGGTCTTTTCCAGAAATTACTCAAAGCATCCAGAAATCCATGTGGTGTCAGCCAGCTGATATTTTCTCCTCCATAGGCAAAAAACATTTCTTTATGAGGGAAATAATAGAAAATCAACCAGATGAAGACTGTGAGTGTGATACCCAAGAAGAAAAGAATAAGAGGTGGGATTGTTTTCCTGAGGCTAAAATTGTGTTGAATAAAAACATAGAGTGCTAATCCAATTGCAATTGAGGGGATGAACTGGAGGGCTGTTCCTTTCACTGAAAAAGAGATAAAACATGAAATGCCAGCCAGGAAAATAAACAAATATTGTGATTTTTTTTTGCCAAGAAAGTGGAGCGACAGCAGAAGGAAAAACAACATTGGCATGACTCTGACACCTATTCGACTGAACATGAGAAATTGATAATTTATGCCAAGAAGAAATGTTCCCAACAGAGCATACTTTTTCCCTAGAATCTTTCTCACCAGGATAAAGGTCAAAGCAAGGAAAAGACAACTAAAAAATATAGGGACGAGATTCATGGAAGCGATCCCAGGCCCAAAAATGGAAAAGAAGAGAAACGTCATATAATGTGGAAGAGGACTTATGTGCCGGAGATTCCACTGATCAATATCCCATTGACCAAGTATGATCTTATTCCGAGCGTTAAAGGCATACCCTCCTGGATCTCCTATATAGCCCATACTTGTACTAAGTGTCGATGGAGGATCTGCGCTTATATGGATAAATCGTAGGGAGAAAATAGTGAGTAGGAAAATGATAAGAAGAACAGTGTTAAGATTCTTGGTTTTCATTCATTTGTATTGTGCCGAGCACGCCATGGTTCGATGATGTGAAAATATGCCCATTCTTTGGTAATTATATTCTATTACAACAAGCGAGATATGTTGTCAATGAGAAAATCCCGACCTTAAGACTTCACCTGGAAGTAACGTCCTGCTTCGATTGACCCCTCCTATACAAAATGATATAGTCATATCCTGTTAAGAAACATCATATACGAGTTTGATTCTCATGACATTCCTTCCCAGAAAATATTTTCCTCTTTGGGGTTTGGCCTTTTTCTTTGTATTTGTTGCTGCCTTTTTTTTTATTTCGAAGGAACGGTATCTTCTTAATAAAGTTGTCAGGAATGTGGATATGAGGCTCTTTCAATTCCAAAAATTATCGGACAAAATAAATGAGAGTTTTAAATTTCATTTTTCAAACGATTCTCTATCGATCTATAACTATGAAATGGAAAAGGAGGAGTGGAAAATCTATCTCGACTATTCTTACCCTGAGGATATTTCACCCGATTTGAATAACTTTGAGGTGATTTTTCATAATGGTGAGCTAATAAGCTTAAATCTTGAAGGGACGGAGAAAATAAGGCAGTCCTACGTCATCCTCTTTTTCTATCCTAAAGAAAGCGAAGAATCTAAGAAAGGCATCATTTTTTACACAGAGACTAGAGAATGGAGAGTTCTCAAGTGATATGTATATTTATTTCAATGATTGGTTCTCTATGCTTATAGATCCATGATGCGAACTGAAAAAAAACTCAACTCTTTTTCTTATAAGTATGGTCCTTTATTGGCTGTCTTTGCGAGTGGTTTGATTACAAGGATTTTTATGTTTCTTAAGGTCACTCCCAGAATCCAGACCGATTCTTTGACTTATTTTTTTTTGTCCGATCTAACCACTATGCGGACACCCGGATATCCCCTTTTTATGGAAGGGCTCCATTTTTTTAATGATCTCTTCTCGTTGACATCGAATTATTTTGGATTGATCGTTTTTGTCCAAGTGTTTGTTTTGGGAATTGGGAACAGCATTCTTGTCTACATGTTTTCAAGGAAAGTCACCGGTTCTCGTCTGTATGCTTTATTTATAGGCATTCTCTACAACTTCAACTATTTTATCCTTGGATTTGAATTCAATATTCTCACCGAACTTTTATCCACTACGCTTCTTCTTTTAACACTGCTCTTCTATTATCAGATATTTGAAGGTAAGGCATATGCACCCTATCTCGCAGGATTGTTTTCTGCATTTCTGCTGCTTACAAGACCAGTGTTCTTAGTGTTCTTCATTGCCCTCATAGGCACGACCATCATTGTCCACTTCCGCAAGATTATCAAAGGGGATTTTTTTAAGACTCATGCAAAGGGAGTGGCCGTATTTCTTTTATTGACCGTAGCTGGGATTGGTTCCTGGTGTGTCCGGAATAAGATCAAATTCGATTATTTCGGTATGTCCACGGTAATGCCTTTACAGCTCAGGCACTACACAAAAGATTTCTTTTATAAATACAAAAAAGGTAAAGATGAAGAATTGGACCAATTTGTCGAGATCTATTTTGAAGAGGGCTTGAATACTTATAATTTCCAGAAACGCATTGAAGATGAATTCAATATGACTCCTGTCGAGTTTTCGCGTATTTTTATGAAGATGAATGTTCGGATGATCAAAGATTATCCTTGGGACTACATCAAGCAGATTCCAGAATCCGCGGCTTACTATTACAAAAACTATTCCTCCTATTGGATGACGCCCTATAATCGAAAACTGATGACGAGAAAAAATCCGATATCTAGAATATTTCGTTTCTTTTTTAGACTCTATTCGGATCTGTATGGAAATCTGCCAAGTCTTCTGATTATGGTCTTGATACTCCCAGCGGCTTTCCTTCTTTTGGTCCGGAAGAGACAAGAAATATTTCATTTTCTCCTTCTCCTTATCATAGCCGTCAATTACAACTTTGCCATATCCGTCCTTGCCACAAATGCAGGCATTGATAATCTACGCTACCGTATTCCCGTAGAGCCCTTGATTTTTTTGGTTTTTTTATCCAGTTTTTTTGTTATTGGGAGGAAACTGCGGACGCTGATAAAGCGACAGAAAATACAACGAGACAGATAAACCCCCTTCTCAATGGGGATACGCGCCTACTCGCGATTGACAAAAAAAAACTAATTCCCTATACTACTCTTTAATAAAATTATTGCTCTATTTTGTCGGTCAACCCTAGAAAATAGTGAAGAAAAGACATGAAGATACTTCTAATTAATCCTCCCGCCGAAAACCTCATTAAAACATTTGCCCCCGACTCCATAACGGAAGAGATGGGGTATTATCCGCCTATGGGCCTCTTGTATGTAGCAAGTTATGCGAAGAAAGTTTTAAGCGATGATTTTCATATAGAGATTCTAGATACTCAAGTGGAAGAGATGTCTTATGACCAGATTAAATCTTATATAGAGAAAAAAATCCCCGATGTTGTAGGCATTTCTTGTATGACTTTTCTTTTGATTGATGCGTTGAATGTTGCACGTTTAGCCAAAGAAATAAATCCGAATACACATGTGGTTATTGGAGGTGCGCATCCGACTATTTTCCCCAGAGAGATGGTTTCTCAGCCCGAAATTGATTCGATTGTTATGGGAGAAGGGGAGATCTCTTTTAGTAAACTCCTGCAGTCTCTTGCAGAAGGACAAAGTCCTGATGGCATTCAAGGATTGGGCTATAAGAAGAATGGACAGGTTATCATCAGTGATGCCCGAGATTTTATTCAGGATCTGGATGCCATGCCTTTTCCGGATAGAGATTTTTTGCCTTATAAAAAATACTACAATCTTCTTGGGAAGGGAAATGAGATTATGACCAGCTTAGTGACGTCCCGTGGCTGTCCCCATAAGTGCATTTTTTGCACTTCAAAGGACGGACGTCTCTGCCGTCAACGTTCCCCGGAGAATGTCGTTCAAGAAATCGAAGAATGTGTGGCCAAAGGGATTACAGATTTTGATGTTATTGACGATACTTTTTCGATTAATAGAAAGCGTGTATTGGCCATTACCGATTTAATTATCAAGAAAGACCTGCATATCACCATGGATGTTCGAGCGCGCGTGGATCAGGTGGATCAGTACCTTTTGGATCAGCTTGCTAAGGCTGGATGTAACAGGATTCGGTTCGGCGTGGAAAGCGGAGATGTTGAAGTGCTGAAGAATTTAAAAAAAGGAATAACACTGGAGCAGATTAAATCAGCCTTTAAAATGGCGAAAAAATCAGGAATCGTGACATTTGCTTATTTTATGCTTGGGTCTCCAGGAGAAACCGAACTCGATATTAAAAAAAGCATAAAATTGGCAAAAAAGATTGATGCAGATTTTGTCCAATTCTTAATAACAACCCCCTTCCCGGCGACCGAACTTTATAAATTGGGTATTGAGAGAGGTATTCTCAAAGGTGATTTCTGGAGAGAATTCTCTGCGAATCCTTCAGGAAAATTTGTTCCACAATGGTGGACTGAAAATTTTTCTCCTCAAGAATTAGAAACATGGCAGAGAAAAGCCCACCTTAAGTTTTATTACAGACCAAAATATATTATCCGGCAGTTGTTTAAAGTGCAGTCCTTCAAGGAATTTAAAAGAAAGGCTCGTGCTGCACTGAGGATATTCATAAACTAACATGAAAACTGTATCCATTATCATTCCTGTCTATAATGAGCAAGAAACCATTGCAAAAATTATCAAAAAAGTGAAATCGATTGACATCGACAAAGAAATCATCATAGTGGATGATGCTTCGACTGATTCAACGCCTGAAATCCTGCAGGAATTCCAAGGCGACCTTGATGTAAAAATCATAACACATGAAAAAAATATGGGAAGAGGAGCTGGTATTAAAACGGCCCTATCTCGAGCCGAGGGTTACATCACAATATTTCAGGATGCGGATTTAGAGCTCGATCCCAGCAATTATCCTCGTCTCATACAACCAATCCTAGATAAAGAGACCGAAGTTGTTTTTGGCTCGAGGTTTTTAGGGAAAGGATTTATTCAGGGAATGGGGTTTTTTGCCTACCTTGGAAATGTCATCCTGGTGGAATTGACTGACAGGTTTTTCAAGGCGAATCTTACGGATGTTCTGACGATGTTTCAGGTTACAAAAACAGAGATATTTAGAGATTTAGGTATTGAGAAGGACAGATGGGGTTCGACTATTGAGATCACTGCAAAATTGTTGAAAAAAAAATACAAGATTGTTGAGATTCCTGTTGACTACATTCCACGAAGAAAAGAGACTGGAAAAAAAGTCCATTGGAGCGATTTTTTTTCCTGTTTTTCTGCATTGATCAAGTTTAGATTTTTTCATAAGGAGTAATAATCTGGATATGGAGAAAATACTCCTGCTTAATCCCCCAGGTGATAGGCTTTACCAGCGCGACATGTATTGCAGCGCTGTCTCAAAAGCAAGATATTATTGGCCATCGATCGACTTGCTGATTTTAAGCGGGATTTTAAGCCAAAGATATGATATCGATGTGATCGATGCCATTATTGAAAAACAAAATTCAAATGAGTGCCTAAAAAAGATCAACGAAGGCAATTATAAAGCCATTGTTTTCCTTACAGGTACAGCTTCATGGAAGCACGATTTTGAGTTTCTTGCCCGAGTAAAAAACGAAAATACACAGACACAACTCATAGGAAACGGTGATATTCTTCTCTATAAAGCTGAAGAGTTTTTGACTACATTCGATATCCTGGATGGCATTCTCTTCGATTATACGAGTGAAGATATCCTCCTGTTTTTAGACCGGAAGTTTCAAAGTGTCCGTTCTATGGCCTTCAGGAAAAACGGACAAATCGTTGTCCGCGAAAGGAATAGGGATGTTAAGGAATTTTCCTATCCTATGCCCCGACATGAAAAATTTCCACTTAGGAAATATCTTTTTGCTCCAGGAAAAAGATTTCCTTTTACCACAATGCAAATGAGTTTTGGATGTCCATTTCGATGTTCATTTTGTGTGGCTTCCACGTTAGGCTATAAATATAGATCTGTTAACAATGTGCTCGAAGAACTGCGGCACATTGTTTCCTTAGGAATCAAAGAAGTGTTTTTTACGGATTTCACATTTGAAGCGCGAAGAACTAATACGCTCGAATTGTGCCGGAGCATGATTGCTGAAAAACTGGATCTGAGTTGGGTGTGTTCCTCCAGGGCCAATACTCTGGACAATGAGCTTCTCGGCTGGATGAAACGTGCAGGTTGCCATACGATATTTCTTGGTGTTGAGAGCGGAAATGAAGAGATTTTAAAAAGATATTCTAAAGGCGTTTCCAAGGAGCAGATTCAAAGGGCTGTGCGGTCCTGTAAAGACTTAGGTATAAGAATCCTCGGCCATTTTATCATAGGGCTCCCAGGAGAGACCTTAGAAACGGTCAAAGAAACAATCGCGTTTTCCAAAGAACTCGGCTGTGACCTTGCCTCCTTCAATATAGCTGTTCCCGCGCTGGGAACTCCCCTTCGAGCGTTGGCACTAAAAAGAGGATGGCTTGGGGAAGACACCTTGGAATTTGATGCCTCTGATTCTTTCCCAATCTTAGAAACGGATCAATTTTCCAAGGAAATGGCGTGGGAATGGAGGAAGCGTGCAATAAAAGAGTTTTATTTTCGGCCATCTTACTTATGGAAAATGGCTACAGCCTCTCATTCGTTCTACCAGTGGAAAATTTTAATTTTGAATGGTTTGGCTGTTTTTAAAAATATAATCAAGAGGAGTCCATCCTAGATGAAAATTCTATTTATTCACCCCATGCCTCCCCCCTCAATCCTCATTCTTCAGAAGATTACCTATCACTATGGAATTGGGAGTATCTCTGCCGTTTTAAAAGAAAGTGGGCATGCTACAGACTATCTCGCCTTGAACAAACTGGATAAAAAGAAACTTGGTAAAAAAATACGGTCTTTTCAACCTGATCTGATAGGAATTACGGTGACATCCAATCAATTCAGTTTGAGTCAAGATATAGCCAGCTTCATTCATGATACTTTCAACCTGCCGATTGTACTCGGAGGAGTTCATGCTACGGTTAGGCCGGAAGAGTGCATCAAAATAAAAGGAATTTTAGGGATCTGTGTCGGCGAGGGAGAGTATCCCATGCTGGAATTAGTCAATGCGATAAGTCAAAATGAACAGTTAAGTGCAGACAATCTAAAGATTGAAAATTTTTGGTTTAATGTTGATGGAGGCATCCTAAAGAATCCCATGAGATCCTTAGTTCAGGACCTGGATTCTCTTCCTTTTTGTGATCGTGAAATAATCAACTTCCAAGACCTCCTAAACTATCATAAATATTTAGAAGTAAGGGGGAGCCGCGGCTGTCCTTATAAATGTGCTTTTTGTGTCAATGCCAGCTATCAAAGTATATACAAAAACAGCGGGAAATTTTATAGAACGCGGAGTCCTGAGAACTTACTGGATGAAATCGAATCTCTGGTGTCAAAGTATAAAAACATTCGGACTATCGTTTTTGACGACGAGTTGATGAGTGTAAATAAAAAGTGGACTCTTTCTTTGCTGGAAAAATACAAGCAAAAGTTCGACTTTCCCTTCAATTTGACGATTAGGGCGAATCTTGTTGATGCTGAATTCGTAAAAGCCTTGAAGGAAGCGGGATGTAATACTTTAATGATGGGAGTGGAAAACGGAGACGATTACATAAGAAACAAAGTTTTAAATAAAGGGATTTCATCAGAGCAGATCATCGAGGCAGGAAGAATGATCAAAGAAGCCGGAATCAAATTGTGGACGTTTAACATGGTTGGTGTCCCATATGAAACGACGGAGACAATAAAGAAGACCATAGACATAAACAAAAAAATTAAGCCGGATATCGTATTTGTAAGCACTTTTTATCCTTTTCCCGGGACCCGGCTTGGTGATTTATGTAAAAAAGAAGGCTGGATAAGCGAAAGGCAGATTAAGGGATTTTTCAGCAATGTGACTGTTTTAGATCAACCGTCGATATCAAAAGAAGACGTCGCTTATTATCACAATATCTTTCCTTGGGCTATTCTATATCCGCGATTTCTTTTCTTTATAAAAATATTGAATTGGATCAAAATAGCCAGAGGGAAATCTGTGTATGATTATTTGTTCCCAGTTGTAAAATCAATCTATGAAGTCTATTACAGAGTTAAGATTACTTTAAAACGATAATCTCCTTTATTTTCCCCTTAATGGAGCTGTCTATGGCTTGAGGAATGGCCATGTCACTCTCTCTGTTTTTATCATCTAGCGCAGAAACAGCATAAACATATCGAGGGGGGCTTTTTTCATAAGAGGGTATGGCATCTATGTATTTAAAAGTTGCACTATCCACTTCTTTGAGCAACGCATATGAATTGTCTCCTTCTAGTTTTCTGTATATCAGGTATTTTACAATATTAAAGGATGTATTCAACGGATTGCTTGTCCAGGAGATGGCGGCGGTGTAGACCGATATAAAGAGTCCGGATTTATCTTCCATATTTACCAATATTCCAGCTGGAGGGTAGGGTTTTTCGAGGACTTCAATTTGTACAGTTTTTATATCTTGATTTTCATCGTTATCATAAACTCTTAGTGTAGCTGTCCAAATTCCCCCTTTTGTATACGTATGTGTGACGTATATCCCCTCTTTGAAATTTCCATCCCCAAAATCCCAACTGTACAAGACGATCTGTCCATCTTGGTCAGAGGAAGACGAGGCATTGAAGGAAACCTCAAGAGGTGCGGTTCCTTGTTCTGGAGAAAAAGAAAAAAGTGCTTTGGGTTTTAGGAACACGGAAATAGTTTTTGTCGTTGAGTTAACATACCCCTGATTATCTGTGATTTTGAGGATAGCCGTATACTTCCCTCCGTGTAAATAGGTATTGTTGACTATTTTCCCAGTGGCACTTTTGCCATCTCCAAAATCCCATTCATATGACACGATGTTGGTTCCCATTGTCGGTTTTGATGCGGAAGCATCAAAAATGACTTTAAGAGGAGGAACTCCTTTAGGAGGATTCGCTGTGAAACTGGCGACGATTCTGTCTGAAATCTGAATGGTTGTGGTCGCTGAGCTTTCAAGCCCGTTTGAGTCTTTTACGGTCAGTGTGGCAGTTCGTGTGGTTATGCTTGTATAGACATGACTTGTCGTTATACCACTTCCACTCGTGCCGTCTCCAAAGTCCCAAAGGTACGATTCGATTTGGCCATTGTGCGCATAGGATGCCGATGCATCAAATCGTACGGTTAGGGGTGAAGGTCCTACCGGCGGAGAGGCTGTAAAAGATACAACTGGAGGTGTTCCGGCTGTGATCTTTCTTGTTGTTCTGGAAGTGTTTTGTTCATTATCTGTGACTGTCAGCTGGATAGTATAGGTTCCGAGCTGAGTATAAGTATGACTTATTGTTAATCCTGAGTCTCTCGTTCCGTCGCCGAATTCCCAATTATAGTCAGTTATTTGCCCGTCAGGATCATATGAGGCGGAGGCATCGAGATATACCGATAACGGAGGGGATCCCTGGGTTGGTGTTGCCGTAAAAGAGGCGACTGGAGAGGCCGTCGTTTGGCCGGTAATGGTGTGAAAGATATCTCTGTAGCCGCCACTCCCGATATCGCTGTAGACAACATGAACCCGACCCTGTGTATCGACATCACACACGGTGTACTCTGATTGTCCTCCGTTAGAAACCCTTACAGGAGTCTCCCATTGCCCTTTGACATTCCCCTTTGCATAGAAAATATAATCCCCCTCTCCCTCTCTCTGTCTCCAAACACCATGCAAGAATCCATGTTTGTATTTCAAGTAAATCATGGTTGTGACGGAAGTGCTTCCTGTTGAAATTACGGCAGGAGATGTCCATCCATGAGATGTTTTTTTCTGGTAATATATGGGATTGGTCTTTCCAGAGTAAATGAGGTGAACATCTCCATTATCATCTACGGTCATGGCAGGAATATACTGGTTGGCGCCCGGATTCAAATGGATGGAATTTTCCCAGGAACCATTTATTCTTTCGTTATAGTAGAGATTCCAATTATCTCTGTTATGATTGTCATCCATCCATGCCGCAAAAACATTGCCGTTTTTTACTTTAATGAAAGGATGGACAGAAACGGAATCTGACAGCATGGAGACGTTTTGATATGACCCCGGCCACTGGCCTCCATCTTCTTTTTCCATCATAACAATATCCAATCGGTGCAAGGCTTCTCCGGGTGGAGTGTAATTGTGACACCATATTATGTAAATCCTGTGTCCTTCCACATCTATTCGAGGCCAAGAAGAATTCAATCCTGGACTGTACCCGACCATTTCACCTTCAGACCAAGAACCGTTGACGTATTTTTTATAGTAGATCTCTCTATTTGAAGAGGAGTTCCCATCATGATAAACCATATGGACATTTCCACTCGCATCTAGTGCTAATTGGGGAAATGCAGCAGAGCCTCTCTCAGGGAAGGCTGCAACCTGTGTGTCCGACCATCCGCTGGCATCACTGTACGTTCTGTACATGATTATCCCATTCTCATTGAAACTGCCTTCTGTCCAAGTGACCATGATCTCTCCATTAGGCAAGGCGATAATAAAGGGGAGTTCTGACCATTCATAGCTTTGAGACAGGTTGGTCTGTCCTGGCAGGAAAAGGGCACAGATAAATAATAAGGAGGTGAACACCAAGGTTTTTTTCATTTTTGATTCCTCTAAACAGTTTAGTCGATGAAATTATCAGCTCACCATCATCTTTGGGGGTGAATTTTGAGGTGAATTTTAGGTGATGGAATCATAGATAGCACTCACGACCGCATCGATATCGCTCAGTTTCATTTCAGGAAAGAGAGGAAGCGATACAATACCCGCGAAGATTTTTTCGGAAATTGGAAAATCTCCTTTTTTATAAGCATACGTTTTTTGATAAAACGGCTGGAGATGAAGGGGAATGAAGTGGACGCTTGTCCCGATATTTCGATTCCAGAGCTCCTGGATGAGGCGGTTTCTGTCGATACCAAGAGTGTCTTTGTCCACCCATACTGGAAATATATGCCAAGAACTTTTCATTCTTGGTTGAATGTTCAAGACACGAATACCCTGAAAATTGGATAATTTCTTCTTGTAGTAGTCGACCAACCGTGCTCTCTTTTTATTGAGCATAGTTAATCTTTTCAGCTGAACTAGGCCTATAGCTGCATTGATGTCAGGGAGATTATATTTGTACCCTGCTTCGTGGACTTCATAATACCATGAGCCCTCTTTGCTGTATCTTTTCCATCCGTCTTTTGTCATTCCATGAAGCCTCAGCTGGAAGAGCCTCTGGGCTTTTTTATCGTCATTCAGTGTGATAAAACCTCCTTCTCCTGTCGTTATGTTTTTTGTTGGGAAGAGGCTGAAACACGTAAGATTTCCTAAGCTGCCAACTTTCTGGTCGTAATATTCAGCTCCCATAGCATGGGCGGCATCTTCGATGACGGAAAGACGGTGCTTTCGGGCAATTTTCATTATGCGCTTCATATCGCAGGGCTGCCCCGAATAGTGAACAGGAATGATGGCTTTTGTTCTTTTTGAAATGCATTTTTCTATGCGGGCAGGATCGATATTGTAGGTGTTTTCATCAATATCACAAAAAATAGGCCTGGCTCCGAGATGGTGAACGACATTGGCCGTAGAAATAAATGTCAAAGGTGTTGTGATCACTTCATCACCAGGCTGAATGTTATTGACCAGTAAGGATAAAAACAAAGCTGCGGTTCCCGAGGATAAGGAGACGGCATGCTTTGTGCCGACATACTGGGCAAATCTTTCTTCAAAGAGTTTGGCTTTTTTCCCTGTTGTCAGCCAACCGCTCTCAAGAGTTTTGACAACCTCATGAATCTCTCTTTGCGTAATAGAGGGTTTTGAAAAAGGCAAAAAAGCTTTCCTCATTTAACAACTCGCATAATGATTGTAGTATTTTTTGTGGGAAGGATCCTTAATTGTGCCATTTTTTATGGCTTCGTTTATCTCTTTGATGCCTGTTTCAAGGGTTCTTTTTGCAAAATAGTTGAGGGTCTTTTGTACCTTGTCGAAAGAGACATGGTATGTTCTTTTGTCCTGTAATTTTTGGATGATTTTGATCTCAGTTTCGGGTAGTGTTTGTTTTATGACGTCTCCGATTTTTTTAATCTGGAGGTTTTTAAAACCGATGTTGAAAATTTGTTTCCTGATTTTTTCAAGGGGGCTTTCTAGCATGACTTGAAATGCGCGTGCCGCATCTTCGACATGGAGCAGTGGCCGCCACTGCTTACCGCCAAAAATAGAAATGTTTTTTTCCATAATAGCTTTTTGTGTGAGATAGTTTACGATGATATCGAAACGCATCCGTGGGGAAAGTCCGAATATCGTTCCCAGTCTGAGGAGGACTGGCGAAAAATTCTTGTCAGAAAGAGAAAGGATGCCTCTTTCACCATACAAACGGGTTTCCGCATAGAGTGAGATGGGATTAACTTCTGAATTTTCTGTTAGGATTTTTGTCTTTCCATATCCGTAAACGCTGCATGTCGATGCAAAAATAAATCTTTTAATTTTTTTCTTTTTGCACATATCGGCCAGCCGGACAGTCGCGTTGAAGTTGACTTCGACGGCAAGGTCTGAATCTGCAGCGCATGCAGGATCACCGACGATAGCGGCAAGATGAATGACAGCATCAATATCTTCAATAGCTCGTTTCACATCGTCATCATTCCTTATGTCCCCAATTATTATAGAGAGATTTGGATTTGGGTGTTGCATGAATTTTTTTATGGGCTCCACTCCAAACATCAATTTATCGAGCACAACCACTTTGTAATCTAATTTGAGAAGTCGATTGACCAAAACGCTCCCGATATAACCTGCTCCTCCAGTAACAAGAATTCTTTTTTCCTGTATCTTTATTGTCATTCGCTTTTTCTCCTATTATACATTGTTCTTGTGTTGAGAGTTGTAATCATCGATAAACTTCATGGTGTCTATGGCAATTATTTTAAATTTATCTCGGTCTATTTTTTGGGTGAAATGTGTCTCAAGACTGAATGGATCATAAAGATTCCAATCTGAATTTTCACTGATTTTTCCAGTCTTTTTAAGATCGTAGTAGTAACTGCAGCCTGGATAAGGTACAAGGATACTCATCGAGACATATGTAGGTTGTATCTCTTCAATAAAGTAACGAGTCTGAGAAATTTCCTCCTCTGTCTCATCGGGATATCCGATCATAAAAAAGGCTGACCATTTCACGTTAAGCTTTTTGAGGAGTGCAGCTCCTTTCTTGATTTGATCAATCGAAATATTTTTGTTCGTTTCTTTGAGCAAACGCGGACTTCCAGTCTCAATCCCTATTTTAAGATTAAATAGACCCGATCTTTGCATCACAGTAAGAAGATCTTCATCGATGAGTTCAATCCGGGTCAGACACTCCCATTGGATCTGTATGTTGTTTTGATTGATATCATTACAGAATTTGTAGATTCTCTTTTTATCGATTGTGAACGTGTCATCCTTAAAATAAATGTTTTGGGTTTGAAATCGATCTTGAAGATATTTGATTTCTTTAAGGAGATGAGGAATCGAACGATTTCTTACACGTCTTTCCCAAATACTCGAACAGAAGGTGCAATTATAAGGACACCCTCGGCTGGTCATAATCATACTGAGGTCATCAGGCCTATAGCTTTCCAGATTGAGAAGGGATTCTCTATCTGGAAAGGGCAGTGAGTCTAAATCTCTGATAAGAGGTCGCGGCGGTGTAACTACGATCTTTTCATTGAGAGATCTGTAAGCGATGCCTTGGATTTTATAAATATCCGGGTTGTGGCTTTCCAGTTCTTTGATGAGTTCAGAAAACGTCACTTCGCCCTCTCCTATGACGGCTATATCTGCTTTTGTCTGTTCAAGGGCAGAACGATAGAGTACGGATGGATGGACCCCCCCGAGGACAACAGGAACTTCAGGGAACTGAGTTTTAGCTATTTGAACAATCTGTTGAACGGCACCTATCTTTGTGGACATAAAGGTGATTCCAATGATGTCTGGACAATAGTTACTGATGGTCGATTCAATCTCTCTCCATATTGGATGATTTTTATCTTTAATGCCTTCCAGGTATAAAGGGTAGACCTTCAGCAAACCTGATGATGTGATGGGTGCTGGCTTGTCTCCATGATCGGCATCATAAATGAGAACCTGATGGCCTTCCTTTTTTAAAAAAGCAGAAAGAGCAGAGAGGCCAAAAGGAAAAAAATAGCGGTAGAATCCCATGAAACGGTGGAAGGGGGGTTCAATAAGGAGTACCTTCATCTGGAAATTTATAGCAGAAAGAGCGGATTATGTCAAAAAAGTCCACTATGATGTTCCGATTGGCCCTTCAATATTATTGACATCTACAGAGGAGATGCCATAGACATATCCCCTGGCCTCATCTTGTGTCGTAAAGTATCTGTCTAAAACTTGAAGGACGGACGCATCGACTTCTCTTATGTATTGAAACTTATCATTCTCTTGGTCGACTTTTTTTCTGTAGATTCTGTATTTCATTATCGAGAACAGTCCCTGGTTTTCAGGATTGTCTTTCCAGTCTATCTTATTTATATATTCTGTATAAAAAAAAGATTTGTTTGTCACTATTTGGGTTTTGATATCCCTTGGAGAAAAGGGGTCCCCAATATCGACTGTGACTGAATCAGAGGATGGCCCTTCCTTATTTTCTGAGTTTTTTGCACTTATTTTGTACTTGTAATCCACATTCATTGTGACCGATTGATCGGAGTAACTAAAGTTAGTGGCATTCGTTTCGGCAATTTGTGTATATTCGTTTTCCTCAAATGCCTTTCGATAAATTTTGTAAGAAAAGAGGTCTGTCTGACTTGATATTTTTAAGTTTTCTACCCATGAGAGCTGAATAGTACGCTCTCTCCGCATTTTTTTTGCTTGGACTTGCTCAGGAGGATAGGGAATGACTGCCACCAGATCATAAAATTTTTGTGCCAACAATTGGTAGCCTTTTTTATTCGGATGAAGCCCATCAAATATGAGAGATTCTACACCTCCAAGTTCAACCGGAAAAGTGCTAAAGGCCGTGTAGTTATCGACGTCCATATGGTTTAAGCTCAAAGCGATCTGCTTGATTTTATTGTTCAAGGTTATTGTTCGCTGTCTCTCCAATTCTGTATCTCGATGCCCGGTTCTGGGGATGATTGTTGAAAGGAGAGGGAAAACTCCATATTTGGTGCAGGTATTGATGATCTGCGTTAGATTGAATGCCGTTGTCTCCATGGAGTAATCTAATTCGGAGACATCATTTGTTCCTTCCATGAGGAGAAAATAGAGTGACAGATCTGTCGTGATGACACCTGGGACGCGGCTCATCGCTTCCCAGGTTGCCTCAGAGGGCATTCCCCGGTTCAGAACCAAGGGATTTGCAAAGATACTCTTCAGCAAAATCTCAAGTCTGGGAATATAACTTTCGTCCGGCACCGGCCTTCCCATCCAGCCATATGTGATACTGTCTCCAAAGGCAATAAACTTATTTTTCCTCAAATGAGATGATTCTTTTCGGATTTTAAAGCTTTTTTCTTGGGGATCGTTATTGATGAATAACTCGGGATATGTCAGAGATTTTATGAAGATATTGTCTTCTGCTTCCCACATAACTGCGATATTGGACTTCTCTGAAATTATTTTTGAACGCCTATTTCTCTTGGAATCATTTGAAATGTTTACAGCCTGAGTCCATTTCGATCCGAGTCGAACAGAAAGAAAAATATCTCTTTTTCCGTTTATTGACCTTGTCCAGGAAACGATGGGGATTGTATGAAAGAGCAATCCCAAAGAAGGTTGAGTGTCAGAAAAATCCACATTATCAGATATTTTTTCAGCACTCGACCACTGAGTCCCAGTCCACTTGGAGAAAAAAATCTCATAGTCTTTTCCATCAAATCCTGACCATACAACTTGAGGATGGCCGTTAAAATCAACGGCCACAGCGGGATGGAAATGAGGGAAGGATGGATTTGAGGTGAGAGCGCATGGTTCTTTCCATTGGGAGCCCTCAAGATAGGAATAATAAATCCTGTCCATCTCCCTGTTATTCCTGCCAACCCAGAAAACCCACGTTCTTTGAAGTCCGTCTGTAAGAATATGAGGTGAGAAGAATGAGGGCATGTTTGGAATATCCAAGTTCCTAGTTAAAGAGCTTTCTATATCCGTTATAATTAAACTTTGTTTGTTTTTCAGGACATTTATATAAACAACCATGGGTTGATTAAGTCCTGAAAAATCCAAACTGGGAGAATGGTTGATCCCTGAATACTGGGATGAAATATTTTGGACATCCACTATTTTGGACCCAACCTTTTTTCCAATAAAAATATCATTTTTTTCTGCTGATTTCTGCTCCCAGATGATCCAGACCCTGTTAGCTTTATCTTTTTTGACTTGAACGGAGCGGACCACTCTATTCGATGAAATTTTTTCTTGTGAAAAAGTATCAAAAATTATCTGCTGGTGATTTTCTGTATACATGTTTTGATTTGAATCAATAAAGAGCACACTAAGTTTTCCATTTGTATTGAAATAAGGGTGGCCTGTTCCTCCTTTTAGGACTTTGTCTTCTGCAGAAAGAAGCAGTGGAAATCTGAAAAAAAAGAGGTATGTCAGGATGAATATTTGAACGAAAAGTGTCTTATTTTTGTATGACATGTTTTTTTTTGATAAGGATTGTGGGTGAAGGCTGGAGTTCTTCAATGTTTTTAGTAAATATTTTGGCATAGATATCCCATTCTGAACTTGTAGGTTGATAAGCTTGCCAGATGGTTAAATATTTTTGCCTGCTGATCATTTGGACTTCTGGAGCTTTCCGCATCCCTTGGGAAACGTCTGAAATTTGAAATTCCTGCTCTAAGATGTTGCCATAGTTATCGAAAATTTGTGCAAAAATACCCGAAGAACTCCCCTCCAGTTCTTGGCTTTCCCACACGACAATGAAATTTCCATTGCCGTCCGAATCGATTTTTGGGAAGACCTGCCAGTCTTCCGTTGTGAGGTTAACTCTGAATTCCGGAATTATGATTGTCATGGATGTGTCCATCTTCCGGGCAAAGATATCATATGAGTTTTCATCATACTGATGACTGTGCCAACAGAATAAATAGTTGTCTGATGAATCGATGGTCACATCAGCCCAGTCTTGCCAACCAGCGGTTGAAAAATTAACACGAAATTCCGATCCGATGGTGTTGCCATTAATATCAAATCGTTGAGCGTACAAGCCGGTTTGGAATCCGTCCTGTTCGAAGCTTGTCCAAACGATGATAAATTGGTTTTGACTATTGATGGCAATGGCCGGATGAAATTGATCGTTATTGGAGGTGGTGTTAACCTGGAATTCAGGCACAATGGGAATTCCGTCGGGACCGAATTTTTTGGCAAAGATACCGAGATCACTTGTGTCTTGAGCCCAACTTTGCCACGTGATGACAAAATTTCCTTCGGAATCCAAAGCAATATCCGGATTTCCCTGGTGTCCAGTGCTGTAATCATTGACCTGAAATTCCTTGCCGCGAGGAATAGTGTTCGTGTCATATATTTTTGCATAGATTTCTGCGCTGTTTGATTGCACCTTGTAATGAACCCAGGTGATGACAAAATTTCCGTCTGGTCCAACCGCGATTCTTGGATTGAGTTGAAAATGCTCCCAGTCTGAATTGACTACAAATCCTGGCCCTTTCTGGTTCCCCTCACTGTCAAAAACTTGAGCAAATATTTCGGATAATTCCCATTTATTCTGTGGGTCCCAGTCAACTTCACTTGTCCATGTGGCGATAATATTTCCTGCCCTGTCCATCCCGATGGCTGGCTGAGTCTGATCTCCAAATGTGTATGAATTGACCGTGAATTCTGTGTTTAGGCTCCTGCTGAAAAGCAAGACCGTTCCGACCAGGACGAAAAACAATAGGGAGGATAATTTTTGCATTTTGATGAAGAGCGTCACATTTAATTGTTTAGCCCTAATTTATATCCTATATGTCCTGATTTTGTCAATAACCTGTACTCGTTCATATGATTAGTGACGCTTAGTACATTGAGATTCCAGCTAGAACTTATGATATTCAGCTGGTGTGAGATAATCAATAGATTTCACTATGTCTATTGTCCGATTTTTCCGTGGTTTTCGTGATTCTCGCTTGCAGTTATTTGAGGTTTTAATTATGATTAAAAAAAATGGCTGAGGAATTTAAGGCAAGCGTCCAAAAGGAACTGCTTAATAAAAAAACATCTACTCTTCACAAATACAGATCTCTTGTTATCGGCCGGAGAGGTGTCTGGAGCTTACTGAAATATGAAATACTGATTCTTCTGTTTTCATGGGTTCCTGGTGCTTTGGGTTTATTGCTTAGGAAAATCTTCTATAGGTCTCTTTTTCTGAAGGTTGGAAAGGGAGTCGTCTTTGGAAGAAATATCACTCTAAGGCATCCCCATAAAATCGTCATTGGGGATATGTCCTTTATCGATGATAATGTTGTGCTTGATGCCAAGGGAGAAGAAAATGAAGGCATTTCTTTAGGAAACAATGTTTTGATCGGCCGAAACACTATTCTCAGCTGCAAAGAAGGCTCAATTTCCATCGATGATTATTGCAATATCTCAGCAAACTGTTTTCTTCTTTCTGAAACGATCATTCAACTTGGTAAATATTGTTTTCTTGCCGGACAATGTTATCTTGTTGCCGGGGGGAATCACAGTTTTGAAGATACATCTCATCCTATCATGTTTCAACCATCTATATCAAAAGGTGGAATTAGTATAGAGGAAGATGTGTGGTTGGGGGCAGGAGCAGTTGTCCTCGATGGTGTGAAACTGGGGAAAGGCTGTGTTTTTGGCGCGGGGTCTGTGATAAATGGATCTTTTCCTGAGTATTCAATTGCGGTTGGTATTCCTGCCCGTTTAGTGAAGAGTCGGAAAAAAACTAAGGCATCTTCTTTCTGAGGAATTTCCATAGATATTCGCGAGGCACACCAAAAAGAGTTCTTCTCCATGGACGATCACATAGGGAACACGTTTGAAAATCATTGATTTGGCCGCAAGTCAAATTCGATCTCAGATGAGTGATATTATCGTTATTCCATATATCCAATAAATGGGTTTCCTTAACGTTTCCTAAAGGTGTGTGACCAAAAAAATCTTGTGTGCAGGGAAGGACGCTTCCATCCCAGAAGATAACCAGTGCATTCCAGGGAAAAGTGCAGGTCGAATAATGCTTTGATGTGCGTTCTTTGTCTGTTTCTCCGGCCCAATTGTGGAGGTCCTTGATGACGAAGCTGTCTAATGGGAGTCCTTTAAATTTGGCCTCGAACTCTTTTTTTGTCTGCAGGTCGTTGTTGTATTCGAAATGGATCACTTCTATGGATGTGTGGGGAGTTTTTGATTTTTTTTCCTTCTTTATCTCAAGGAACCGGATGATATTCTGGAGTGTATTTTCGAAATTTCCCCCTACTCGTGTCCTTTCGTACGTGTCTTTATCAAATCCATCGAAGGAGAATGAGAGGCGGTCCAGACCGGATTCTAATATTTTATGTGCCAGTTCTTCAGTGAGGAGTGATCCGTTGGTATGAAGCCGGGTGAACAGTTTTTTGCTCTTGGCATAGAGGATAGCCTCCTCAATCTGAGGAAACAAGAGGGATTCTCCACGGTGGGCCAGGTTGATATCACAGGCAAAATCCGCAGCCTCATCGATGATTTTCTTATAGAGAGCAAAATCCATGTATCCATGAGCCTCTTTGTGCATGTCTTTGTTGGGGCACATAATGCACCTGTAATTGCAGAGACTTGTCAATTCCACCCATAGACGGACGGGGGCATAGGGGAGCTTTAAGGATTTTTTATTGTAGTGAAAATAAAGCCTGAAGAGGCGGGAGAAATATTTGAAAGAGATCATTTTAAGTTCTTTTCTTCACTCGTTTTGATCACCACTGAACAGGTCATGTCTCCTATGATATTTGTCATGGTACGGAACATGTCGGGGATTCGGTCAACACCGATGATAAAAGCGATCCCTTCGAGTGGGATTCCTATCTGCCTGAGAACCATGGCCAGGGTGATGATGCCGGCTGCAGGCACACCCGCGGCTCCTATCGAAGAAAGCGTGGCCATAAAAACGATTGTTATCTGATCTATAAAAGTGAGAGGGATGCCGTAAATTTGGGCGATGAAGACGGCCGCCACTCCCTGGTAGAGGGCCGTCCCATCCATGTTGATGGTCGCTCCCAGGGGAATGACAAAACTGGAGTATTCTCGTGAGACTCCGAGGTGTTCAACACTCTCCATGCTGACCGGCAGAGCTGCATTTGAACTGGATGTGCTGAAGGCGATGAGCATGGCCTCTTTTGTGGCCTTAAGAAAGCGCAGGGGATTGGTTCGTCCAAGTGTGCTGAGGGTCAGCGAGTTCATGCCTATGGTGTAAAACAGCAGGGCTCCCACACAAACCAGGACATATTTAAGAAGAGTCAGTACGGCTGACATGCCGTACTGTCCAATAACGTCCGCAATCAGGGCCATCACGCCAAATGGAGCGATCTTCATGGCCAGATGAACGACCTGGATGATTATATCATTGAGCCCTTCGAGGAGTTTTATGACGGGTTCGGCTCTTTCCTTTTTGATGATGGTGAGAATGGAACCAAAAAGAAGAGCTAAAAAAATGACCTGCAGTAAGTTTCCTTCAACCAAAGATCTGAGGGGATTGGTGGGAACGATATTGATCAAAATATCGATGGCCGCAGGCTTTTCTTCCATCCTTTGAATACCCACCTGTGCCCCGGAATCAAAATTTTTGTGGAGATCCGCCTTGACCTCTTCATCCAAACCAACTCCGGGCTTGAATATGTTGGCTGCTCCCAATCCGATTATTGCCGCAACCATAGTTGTCAGAGTGAAATAGACCAAGGTTTTGAGCCCGATTCGTCCCAGTTTTCTAATATCTCCAAGGCTTGCTGTTCCCAACATCAGGGAGACAAACACGAGCGGGACCACAATCATGATGATGAGGTTGAGGAAAATCGTTCCGATTGGTTTGATGA
>SDBT01003174.1_pt1 | contig 28569 bp, 17 predicted proteins | sample 2277101 | NCBI WGS metagenome assembly SDBT01 (sample SAMN10404973, study PRJNA504765) | marine sediment metagenome | isolation source: marine sediment core GS10_PC15, 103 cmbsf | place: Arctic Ocean: Southern Knipovich Ridge | collected 2010 | reverse complement strand
TGCCAACAGTACTGAGCAGATGTATTTTGGTATCCAAGACAGCAATGGCACGGAAAGCTACTCTGAAGTGAGATACGGAGACTATGGCGAGGACATGAACGACATCAGGTTAGCCGAATGGACGGAATGGAACATGGAATTGGCAGACTTTAATGCGACATTGACCGACGTAAGGAAGCTTTTCCTTGGTTTCGGTGATCGTGAGGCACCGTCAGCCGGCGGTTTTGGATATGTCTATTTCGATGATGTCCGTCTCTATCCGCCTAAGTGCGTCCCCGCTTTTGGACCTCTTTATGATTTCGACGGTGACTGTATTGTCGGTTTAGGTGAGATAGCAATGTTGGGCGACGAATGGCTCCTGAGGGATAGGGTGATTTCTCCGAATACTCCGCCTGCTGATCCATGTGTATTGCACTACAGGTTTGACGAAACTTCGGGAACCAAAATCTTTGACAGTGTCGGCCCTTATGACGCCAATTTCATTGAGGATGTCAACCAGGAACCTAATGATATAACTGCTCATATGGATCCAGGTATGTCCGGCAATTCATTCCACTTCTCGACAGATACGGACGACGTCAATGAGGGTGGTTTATGGATTCCGAACGAGGTATTTACCGATAACGGTATCTCGCAGGAAATTACTGTCGCCGTATGGATAAAGAACGCCCATACCGGCGAGGATCCTGATGGCGAGACATACATGTGGGACTTCAGGCAGTGGGATGGTAGCGATCCCAATGTCGGTGAGCAGGTTCTGGCTGTCGCAGTGACAGAAAATGGTGACAGATATACCTTGCTTGACAGCAGCGAAACCGTTTCTTACGAACTCCCCATGGACTGGGAGGATCACACTGAATGGACGCACTATACGTTCGTAAGAGATGTTAACTATCTGAAAATCTATGTAAATGGATATTTGGAAGAAAGCAGTGACTCAAACGGCGCCGCCATGGCGACGCCTGGTCTGATGTATCTTGGCATTTCCAGTGACAGGGTACCTTTCAACGCCGAAAGCGAAGGCTTGCACGATGGTTTCACGGGCAACATGGAAGATTTCATGATCTTCGATTATGCCCTAAATGACGCCGAAGCGGGCCATCTTGGCACCATAGGCACTGGATACATTCCGATGCCCCCGGCCACAATGGAACTCTCCTATGGCGAGGCACTTGGAAGTAGAGTCATTAACTTCAAGGATTATGCAGAATTGATGTTATACTGGCTTGACGAGCAGTTGTGGCCGGAATGATCGTTCGAAAGTGATTGATTTTGCAGTTTTTCGGGGCCTGTTCAGTTCGCTGTTCAGGCCCCTTTCAATTGATGATTGATTCCCGGCGTGCTTGCGATTAGTCGGGATAAACTTTTCCTACTTACAACTGCTTAGTGGTTTTTGTATAATTAGTTCTATGGGTCTTACGCAGGATATCAAAGAAAAGGCATTTGAGATCGGGTTTGATGTTGTTGGTGTTACCGGAGCCTCAGCGATAAGTGCCGAAGATATAGATCATATGCAAAACTGGTTAGAAGCCGGTTTTGCCGGTGGGATGGATTATTTGCATAGGAACTTCGAGAAGCGGACGAATCCGGGTTTGCTGGTTGAAAACGCGCGGTCGGTTATATGTGTTGGATTGAATTATCACTTTGTCGAGCGAGAGCCGGGTTCCGAGGATTCGCCTGGTGGTTTTGGCAGGGTGGCCCGGTATGCTCAATATGAAGATTATCATCCGTATATGAAAAAACTTATGCGGGAACTGGTGGTTTTTATCCAATCTCTGGTCGGTAAGGAGTTTTCGTTTAAGATATGTGTTGATTCGGTTCCTTTGGCTGAGCGTGCGCTTGCTCAGCGGGCGGGATTGGGTTTTATCGGGAAAAATCGTATGCTGATAAATCCAGAGTTGGGGTCTGAATTGTTTCTTGGCGAGTTAATCACGGATTTGGAGTTGGATATGGATCAGCCTGTGAGTGGGGGGTGCTCGGGTTGTCGTAAATGTATCGAAGCCTGTCCGACTGGTGCATTGTCTGGTGGGGCTCAATTCGATGCCAGGAAGTGCATCAGCTATCTGACCATAGAGCATAAGGGCCCAATAGAGGAAGAATCGGCTCGGAGTATTGGCGATAGGCTTTTCGGTTGTGACCGGTGTGTTATGGCGTGTCCGTACCAGGGTAAATCGCCGACTAACAGGGATAGCAGGTTTAGGTTCAAAGCAAATATGGGGCGACTTTATTTGCGAGAGGTTATGGCGATGGATGCCGGGGGGTTTGAAGTGAAATTTGGTAATTCGGTTATCAAACGGCTCGGTCTTGAAGGGCTTAAAAGGAATGCGGTAATCTGCCTTGAGAATGCGTCGGGATAGTTATTCGCCATTACTCCCACTGATCGGTAGATCAACAACAGCATGGGCAAGCAAGTTGCCCATCCTACAGAGTAATGCTTTTAAGGTGCGACGAAGATGTCGGTCTCGCAGTCGGGTACTTCTGAACCCTGATAGACTGTAATATTGCGTAGAGTGAAGATATCGTCGTTTGAAATGGTTGCGTGTCGAGACTTGATGAATTGTACGGTACCGTCTGAGAACATAATGTTCTGGCCGCGACGATTGTGGTTTATACTATTAAGTGTCAACTGTTCGTTAGTGAGTTCGAGCTTGAGTTGTCTGGAGTAATTTTCTGACAGGTTCTCAAAGAGTGGGCTTAGATCGGCAACTAAAACCTTTCGGTTTGTTGATTTTTTGCCGGACAGGTTGCACGGGATTCGGAAACTGTAAGTTACGTATTTTCTGCCGGGGAAATCGTTATACTGCAGGATTTGTACTCTTTTGAGTTTGGCAGGTTTTGCCTTAACAGATCCTGGGCAATTGAAATGTTTCGGTTTGACATAATTTCCTTTTACCAGTAGCCACATATTGCGGGTGGTAGAATGATTTTCGGTACCTTGATAACCAACTTTCCACCAGGGGGAACCGGCTACGGTTGCGACTGCCGGCATCTTGCCTTGATTGTCGGCTTGATAGAGTTGAATTCCCTGCCATATCCGGGCGAGATTTCGCTGGCATTGCCACTGTCTGTATCTTTCTTTTGCCGTAGTTGTTGAAGAAAACCATACACTTACGGCAATCAGAAGGACGGCGGCGACAGAAACGAATCGTCCGAGATTTGACCATAAAGGCGCTCTGACAGCCGCGTGTGTCTGTTCGTCGGCAAGTAACTTCTCAAGGTGAGCCTGGCTTGAATCGGCTAATTGCTTTAGTCGCCATATAGTACCTTCAACCAATTGGTCAGGGCACGGTTCTGGTTGTATTGAGTCAAGTGGTGAGAGAGCGGCTTTTAGAGTTGAATAAAGTTCTGAAGCATCTTTATCGGAACCAATGAGCTTATTGGCTTGGTCTGCGTCATTTTCGGACGTCAGTCCCATAGCGTAATCGAATAATAGTTGTTTTTGCTCGTTAGTGAGTGAACTCATGTGCCTTCCTTGCTACCAAACGCGGCTTTGTAATCTTTTGCAAAACGCCCCACAGCCGTATGGAGTCTGCTCTTGACGGTTCCAATAGGTATACTGAGTATCTCGGCCATTTGTTTGTAAGAAAATTTATTGAAATATGCCAAAATGAGTATTTCCCTCAGGTTTTCGGGTAAATTTGTTATGACTTTCCTAACCCTTACAGCTGTTTCATCCTTCTGTAGTTCATCATAAGGTGCTGTTTTATCGGAAGTAAGTGTATTTAGAACCTCTTCGAATGACATTTCCTGTGCGTCAGCGATAGTACCGATAGTAGCGGCGGCTTTTCTCTGCTGTTTTCTAAGTGCATCTTTTGCCTTGTTGGCTGCTATTGTAAAAAGCCATGGTCGCAGTGGTCTGGTCATGTCGAAGCTTTCCCTGCTGTTGAACAACTGCAAGAACGTTTCCTGAAAGACGTCCTCTACCAGATCCTGCTGCCTAATGAACTGCCTTAGAAATGCATGGAGACTGTCTTTATAGCGGTTTACGATCTCTCTGAATGCGGCTTCGTCGCCATCGCCATAGCGAGTCAACAGTTGAGCATCGGATTGTTTCTCCAAGCCGGATTTAATCACTCAGTCCCTTACCCTTTTATATATGGTAACAAAAGCATTATATGGCATTTGTGTTTGAATTATACCCTTAAGGGTAGTAAAAGTCCGCGAATAAAACCGTAACTGATTGTTCTTAAGTTACTTACCCGCGGATAAACGGGAAAATTCAATCGAGATCAGTATAAAACCTTAAATCGAGCTATTTGTCAATCGGAAAATTCAGAGCGTGATCTTGAAATCTGTGGATTGTGGGTCGGTCTGGTTTGTTTGGATTTGTGTTTCTGTGATATAGCCTGGGAAAGAGTCCTGGATGTCCCGGACACAGTCGTTGATATCTTGTGTTTGGCCTTGCAGGAACACTTCGACATTTCCGTTTGGTACATTTCTTACCCATCCTGTGAGGTTATATCTAATAGCGATCCGATGTGCGGTGAAGCGAAAGCCAACCCCCTGAACCTGGCCTTGAAATATTATATTTTTTGCTGTATGGTTCATTTGTTGCCTGTTTTTAGCGTCTGAATCACAATCAAAGTAGCCATAGTGGTGCTAATTTTAACAGTAAACGTCATAAACCACAAGAACCCGAGGTTCAAATAATTGGGCTTTTCCCGTGGCTGGAAGTGGAGTATAATCCTTCTGATCTAATAAGGTTTACGATTAATGGCGCAGAAAGATCGACAAAAATCTGAACGAACCGAGCAACTGTACCAGCTTCCGACGCTGGTGGCAGGCGAATTTTCTTTGCCCGAGTTGCTTGACAAACTGGCTGAGGCGGCCGTACGTGTAACTGGTGTAAAGGCGTGCTCAATTCGTCTTCTTGATGAAGAAGCGGGCGAATTAAAGCTTCGCAGCACTTATGGTCTTAGTGAGGAATATCGCAACAAAGGGGTGGTTTCGAGGTATGATACTGTCGTCAAGGCCGCGTTTTCCGGAGATGCAGTAATCCTTGACGATATGCGGGTTGATGGTCGTGTTAAGTACAAAGAAGCGGCGATCAAGGAAGGATTGATCAGCCAGCTTACGGTAGCGATGCGATTTCGCAACAAGGCCATCGGTGTACTTCGACTGTACAGTCCGAAACCCAATCGTTTTAATGAAACAAATATTCAGTTGGCCCGTGCGGTGGCATCTCAGTGCGCGGTTGCGATAACCAATGCCAGGCTATATTCCGAGGCAATTGAAGGCCAGCGTATCACCGAGCAGATGAGACTTGCGGGTGTTATCCAGCGACGGATGATTCCGGAAAAGGCTCCTCTGATCCCCGGTCTTGACATTGCGGCCAGTTATATTCCTTGTTTTGAGGTTGGGGGAGATTTCTACGATTTCTTCAAGGTCAGCGAGAACCGAATAGGCATCGGTATCGCTGATGTTATTGGAAAGGGGATTCCGGCAGCGATAATGATGAGCTGGTTTAGAGGTGCGGTACGTGCATACGCCGATTCCCTGAGATTTTCTTCACAGGTTCCGGGCACAGACATTAATGTTGATCAGGCTCCGCGTATCATCAGGGAGATCATCAAGAGACTCAACAACATGGCCTGTGACGAATGCAGGAATGGTGAATTTGTAACTTTGTTCTATGCGGCCATTGATACGAAGCTGATGAGTGTTACCTACTGCAACTGCGGACATGAACCTGCGATGCTGATCCGTGAGGGGCGTATTATCGAACTTGAAAAGGGGGGCTTGGTACTCGGTGTGGACAGAGAAGCTGAATACGAAATCGATACAGTGGCTTTGAAAGACGGTGATGTGTTGCTGTTTTATACTGACGGTTTGATGGATGCGGCCAATTTTAACGGCGATTTCTGGGGCCGAGAGAATCTGTTCGCGACAGTGATGGAATTTGCCCCGAGAGGTTCAGCGTATCGAACTGTAAAGAATATACTCAGGCATCGAAGGCGTTATGTTGGTTTGGCGCGACAGATCGATGATACGAGCCTTGTTGTTGTCAAAGTTGACAGAAGTGCAGAACCGAGTTTTATGAAGCGAGATACCCTTGAGGGAAGTAAATATTCTCGAATAAAATCGTAACTCAGAATTCAGGAGACAGCCCCGGCACGCCGGGATGCAAGCAAATACAGAATTCAGACATAGGACTTCGACGAGCTTAGCCGAGTCGGGGATAAACTTGAAAATTAAATTGAGATCATTTTAAGTGCCTAAATTAGTTGTTACAATTGACGGACCTGCAGCGAGTGGAAAGAGTACCGTTGCCGGTCTCCTTGCCAGTCGGCTTGGCGTGGTGTTTCTTGATACCGGTGCAATGTATCGTGCTGTTACCCTGGCGGCGTTGAATTCCGGTATTGATATGGCCAACGAGCAAAAGCTTCTGGAAGTGTTTCACAAGAGCCGATTCGAGTTCCTTGCCCAAGAGGGTAAGATGCTTGTCAGGCTCGATGGTGTCGATATAACCGGTAAGATTCGCAGCATTGAGGTGACAGCTAATGCCCGATATGTCGCGTCGTCGGCGAAAGTTCGCGAGCAACTGGTCCTGATGCAAAGGCAGTTTGCGGTCGAGCACGAACGAATTGTTACCGAGGGAAGGGACCAGGGGACCGTTGCCTTTGCCGATGCGGATGTGAAGTTCTTTCTGACGGCAAATGTAAGAGAGAGAGCAAAACGAAGATTGGCTGAATTACCCGTCGATAGCGATATTAGTATCGATCAGCTTGAAAAGTCCATTTCCGAACGAGACAAGAGCGATCAAAACCGTGATGTCGGTCCTCTCAAAGCCGCGGCTGATGCTATTGTCGTAGATACGACCGATCTTACGATAAATCAGGTGACAGATAAACTTCTGGGATATACCCTTAAGGGTAGTAAAAGTCCGCTAATAAAACCGTAACAGTTTTTTTAAGTTAGTTACCCGCTCGCCGTGCTTCGCTCGTCGCAGCAGGCGGATAAACGTAAAAATTAAATTGAGATAAGTATAAAAGAAAGATGTTCAAGGGAATTCTAAAAGACCTGTGGTATGAAACAGTACGCATAACATTGAGGTTTGTGTGCATAGTCTGCTTTCGTTGTCGTGTCTATGGCAAGGGAAATATCCCTGCAACGGGACCTTTTCTTCTTGTCAGCAATCATCAGAGCTATTTAGATCCGGTTTTCTGCTCGGTCTTTATAAAGAGGATGCTTGGTTATCTGGCCCGGGATACCCTTTTTACGAACCGGTTCTTCGGATGGATGATACGATCTGTCAACGCAGTACCTCTCAAGCGTGGCAAGGCCGATTTGTCCGCAATAAAAGCCATACTTTCCAAGCTCAAAACCGGCAATGCCATATGCCTGTATCCTGAAGCTACCCGTACTCCTGATGGGAAGATCGCAGAGTTTAAAGGTGGTATCGGTCTGCTTTGCCGACGAGCTAAGGTTCCAGTTGTTCCGGTGGTAATCGACGGTGCTTATGAAGCCTGGCCTCGCGACAAGAAACTTTTTACTTTTAGAAGCCTTATCTCAATATCCTATGGCGAACCTATCATGCCGGAAGAGTTAAAGGATTCCGATGCCAGAGAAATCGCTCGTATGCTTACAGAAAGGCTACGAAAAATGCAGAGCGAAATAAGGATAGAGAAGGAAAAGCAACCCTTTGATTATTGATTACTGATTATTGATTCCCGGCGCGCACGGGACTGTAAGTATTGATAATTTGTGGATTTGACCTTTGGACGAGACTATTTTATTGTTTTTCTGGCGAACTATCAGCAGAGATACTTGAGTATATCGCGAATCTCTTTAGGAGAACCAAAGAATGGAAGAATTGCTGATTCCTCTGATACTACTTGGTGTTGGGTGTTTACTCTGCGGTCCCATTGCTCTTATCGTGAGTCTTATTGCCCTGAACCGAAGCCAAAGCATGTATCAGCCACCGGTATCGGGACAAGCCAAAGCCATAGTGCCTCCTGCGAAACCCCCAGTCAGGTCTGCCCCTGTCACCGTCGATGAACAAGACCTGTCCCATGCCAGAGCTTTACCGCAGGAACAGGCCGTGGATCAGCCTGTGGCGGTTAAGCCCCCCGAAGAGATCTTGCATGTCGAGCACTATTCTGAAATACCCAAACCACCAGCGCCGAAGTTGGTCCTGGAGTCTGCGTCGCAGAACCCCAAGATGCTGCTTGAGCAGCGTATTGGAACGAGATGGCTACTCATAGCAGGTGTTGTTACGATATTTTTCGGAGTGGCTTTTTTTCTGAGGTATGCCTACACTTACATTACCATCAGCGATCAGGTCAAGGTAATGATAGCGGTGGTATCGGGATTAGCGGCCCTTGGTATTGGCGAAATAACCAGACGCCGCGGCTATGAGATAGTAGCCAAAGGAGTAACAGCGCTGGGTTTTGCGATACTATATCTGTCTGTTTTCTGTGCGCAGCTTCTCTACGGTTTGATCGGTGCGAAAGTCGCATTTACATTTGCCGCTGTCGTTACGGCCGGTGCCATGGCTTATGCGGTCGTGCTGGATGAGATACTAATCGCGTTTCTTAGTCTGCTTGGTGGATTTATGACTCCGGTGATTGTCTCTACCGGTGAGAATGTGCCTAATTCTTTGTTTGTTTATGTCACTGTTTTGAGTTTGGGCGCGATGATATGCGACCGATTTCGCGAATGGCGTGCGATCAATTTTCTTGCCTTTATCGGGACATTTATCCTTTACACAGGTTGGTTCGAAAAGTTCTACAGGCCTGAAATGAATAACGCGGTCGTACCCGAACAAATGGGCATTGCCCTGGGCTGGCTTGGTGTGTTCTTCGTGATCTACTTAGTTATGCCGATATTTTACGAACTGACGAAAGAGACCAAAGCCAGGAAGGAAGATGTATTGCTCGTTTTGGCCAATGCGGCAGTTATTTTGTACTATCTATGTACGGTTCTTTTTTCCGATCATCGCAGCGGTCTGGCGCTGAGCTGTGTCGGTCTTTGCGCGGCACATATGGCTATGATGGCCATAGCATATTGGCGATGCAAAGACGACAGCGATTTGCACCTTGTGCTTCTGGCCATTGGCTTGTTCTTCCTGACGCTTGCAATACCTCTTTATTTCAGGATGAACGCCATAGTTATCGCTTGGGCTTTGGAGGCGGTGGTCTTGATTGTAATCGGACTAAAGTATAAAAGCGTACTGACGCAAGCTGGCGGCGGACTGGTACTTATACTTAGTTGCTGCAAGCTGCTTTTGAATTTGCCGATGCACGACGAAGCCTTCAGGTTTGTTTTAAATCCGATTTTCGGGACGTTCTGTTTCGTCTGCGCGGCAGCATTGTTGAGTCACATATTATACAGGCGAGATTCCCAATTACCCGATGACAGCTATAGTATTGTCACACAGTTTTTCTTTATTGCAGCTTTAATCCTGTTTTTTGTCACGGTGTCTATGGAATGGTATTTCCATTGCCGTTATAATCTTGACGCTGGCGAGAAATACACATGGAGAGGACTAATCGTCATCTTTTCGATATCGATATTGCCTTTTGTCATTCGACCGATATGCCCTCGTGGAATCGGGGCCGGGAGCGTGGCTTTGATTATAGCGTTTCTTGGAGAACTCTTTGCAATAACACAGTTTGTTGGAATCCACAAAACAAGCTTTGTCATCTTTGCCAATATCGATTTTTTATTGGCGGTTATTTTGATGTCGACGGTTTTTGCGGCGGCATGGTTCCTAATAAAGCAGCCCGAATCGGTACCGGATAACCGAAAAATGGCAGTTGTTATGGCGGTATCGGCAATATTTGCACTTTGGATTTTGCTCAATGAAGAGATTTACCTTTTCTGGTATTGGCGTGATCGTTATTATGAGGGATTACAGAATTGGGATTTTCTGGCCCATATGTATATGTCAGTTATGTGGGCTGTTTATGGTGCTGTGCTAATGATTGTAGGTTTTGCAAAGAAGATCGTGACGTTGCGTTATATCGCCATAGGCTTGTTTGGGTTACTTCTGGTAAAAATATTTATCTGGGATACCCGAAAAGTCGAAAGCGTGTATCGTATAGCGGCATTTTTGGCTACGGGTATTACACTGGTTGGGATATCTTATGTATATCAGTTTGGTAAAAAGAAGGGTTTCTTCGAAGGTAAAGTTGGCAAATACTAAATCCGAATATCTAAATCCTAAACAAATCCTAAATTCCAATTACCAAAATTCAAAATTGTTGTTCGAGACCGGGGTAGCCATTTTATTTTTGAAAATTGGCTTTTGTTTTTTTAGAGTTTGTTTATAGCTTAGGATTTCGTGCTTAGGATTTATTGCTAAAAAAAAGAAAGATGGATTGATTTTTTATGAAAGTAATAGTTGCAGAAAATTGTGGATTTTGCCCGGGTGTTAAAAACGCCATTAGTACCGCTGAAGAAGTACTTTCCGGCGAACAAAACGTCTTTAGCTTTGGTCCTATCATTCACAATAGAGATGTCGTCGAAAGGCTCGCTAAATCTGGTCTCAAAACGGTTGACAACATTGACGAAATTAACTCGGGTATCGTATTGATTCGCTCGCATGGTGCTGCTCCGGATTCTATCTCGAAAATCAAGCAAAAGGGGCTCAAGATAGTGGATGCCACTTGCGTTCTGGTAAAGAGGGTCCAGCAGATCGCCCGCCAAATGGATCAGGACGGTTATGAGGTAGTCGTTATGGGAGACAGGAACCATCCCGAGGTCAAGGCTGTGGTTGGCTGTGCTACGCATGTGACCGTTATTGCCGATGAGTCTGATATCGATAAATTACCGAAAAACGGCAAATTGGGTGTTGTTTGCCAGACTACTCAGAGCCCTGAGTATTTCAGTAGAATGCTTGCTGCGATCTCTGGATGGGGTTTTCGAGAGCTAAAAGTGATAAATACTCTGTGCAAAGAGGCGATAAAGCGTCAGGAATCAGCGGTTGACCTGTGTAAGAAGGTGGATGTTATGTTTGTTCTTGGTGGTATGGAGAGCGCGAATACTCGAAAACTGGCTGAATTGTGCAAAAAATACAATCCTCAGACTTTTCATTTGCAAAATTGGAACGAATGTGACAAAATTGCTCTTTCCGGTAAGGATACTGCTGGTGTTACAGCAGGGGCCTCGACGCCCCAGTGGATTATTGCCGAGTTTGTCGAAAAACTCGAAGCCTTTTGATTGAAAGGTCGCCAAATACAAAGAATTTACAACCGAATAAAGAGATAAGATAACATTGGCCTGATCGACGCTCTGGATTAACCAGGGCGGCTCTCGTTTAGGCCGATGCGTTTTTAACCGTTTTATTAACCTTTTTAATTGTGCCGCGGCGCACACCGGTCTGGGGGCGTAATAGTGGGGCGTCTTGGGCCTGGAAAACAAACTCCACGAAGGAATTTAATTTTATGGTAGATAGAAATATAGTCAACAAATTAGGTTTGTCACAAGAAGAACTTGACCGACAGGTCGATGAAATGTTCACCGAAGATGACGGTGCATTTCTCGAGGATGCCCTGCAATCAAAGATCGATTCTCGATTGCCGGGAACTATTCTCAAAGGGACAATTGTTTCACAAATTGGTAATGACGTGATAATTGAGGTTGGTCTCAAGAGTGAAGGTGTTGTCGATTCGAGTGAATTTGACAGTTCCGACGAGATTGAGCCTGGTGTAGAAATTGAAGTACTTCTCGAAGATATGGACGCCAGCGGCGGGCTTATTCTGCTAAGTAAAAGAAAAGCCGATCGGATCCGCGGCTGGGAAAACATCATCAATACGAAGAACGAGGGCGACGTAGTCAGCGGCAGAGTAATCCGTCGAATCAAGGGCGGGCTGCTCGTCGATATCGGTGTTCCGGTCTTTTTGCCGGCATCACAGGTCGATATCAGGAGACCTGGTGACATCAGCAGATTTATCGGAAAAGAAGTCGAATGCGTAATCCTTAAAATAGATGTCGAAGGAAGGAACATAGTAGTCTCCCGACGTAAGCTGATAGAAGAAGCGCGTCGTAGTTCCCGAGAAAAGGTGATGGCCGAAATCGAAGTCGGTCAGCGACGAAAAGGTGTTGTTAAAAACATCTCCGATTTTGGCGTTTTTGTCGATCTCGGTGGTGTCGATGGTCTGCTTCACATTTCCGATCTTAGCTGGGGCCGGATCTCTCATCCTTCGGAGGTCGTCAAGCTTGACGAGGAGATAGAGTGCATCGTCATAGGCGTTGATAAGGCCAACGAGAAGATCTCACTGGGTCTCAAACAGAAGACCGCAAGTCCGTGGGAGGACGTTGAAAATTGCTATCCAATCGGTGCCAGGGTAAGAGGTACCGTGGTCAATATTATGAATTACGGCGTTTTCATACGCCTGGAAGAAGGTATCGAAGGTCTCGTTCATATCAGCGAAATGAGTTGGACCAAACGCTTGTCGCATCCGAGCGAGATGCTCAACCTTGGTGATGAGACGGAAGTTGTAGTTCTTAACGTCAACAGGGATAAACGTGAAATTTCCCTTGGTCTCAAGCAGACCGAAATCAATCCCTGGACCATCGCATCTCAGAAATATCCTCCTGGAACGATTGTTACTACGAAGGTTCGAAGCATGACTAACTTCGGCGTCTTTGTCGAGATAGAACCTGGTATTGACGGAATGATACACATTTCAGACCTTAGCTGGACCAAGAAATATAACCACCCGAGCGAAATGCTCCAGAAAGGTAATGAACTCAAGTGCCTCGTGCTCGAGGTCAACGAGGAAAAGCGTCGCGTCTCACTTGGAATAAAGCAGATGACCGAGGATCCCTGGATCCGTGCTATTCCCGAAAAGTACATCCCGGGACAAATCATAAAAGGCGCGATCACAAAACTGACTAACTTCGGCGCATTTGTCGAACTCGAGCCTGACCTGGAAGGTTTGCTTCATATTTCGGAGCTTGCCGATCACAAGATCGATAAGCCTCAGGACATTGTCAAACTTGGCCAGGAAGTTGAAGTCAAGATCCTTCGCATAGATAACGAATCGCGAAAGATTGGTTTGAGTTTGAGAAGAGCCCGCTGGGCCGCCGAAGAGCATGCAGGAGAAGAACAGGAAGCTGGTGTTGCGAAGAAGGATGCGAAAAAAGAAAAAACCAGACCACCTGTTGTTCCTCAGCATGATACGGTTCTTCCTTCGGAACATCCACTTGTCGGAGCTATGACCGGTGAGACTCCTAAAGAACCTCAGGCAACTGCTGAAGAGGCCGAGACTCCTAAAGAACCTCAGGCAACTGCTGAAGAGGCCGAGGCTCCGGAAGAACCGCAGAAGGCTGCTGAAGATGCTGAGGTATCGGCGCCAACCGCTGAAGCTCAAGAGCCTGAAGAGCCTGTGGAAACTGAGCCTTCCGAGCAACCGGCCGAAGCCGAAGCTGAGGCAGAGCCACCAGAGCAGGTAGCTCAAGAGGAAGAATCCTCCGAAGCCGAGGATCAGGTTAAGGCCGAGGAAACTACAGAGGAAACCACAGAAGATGAGCAGGCAGTTGAGCCCGATAAGACTGAGGAATCCGCAGAACCCCAAGAATCCGCTGAGGCTCAAGCCGAAGAGGATCAAGAAAAAACCGAACCTGTTGCCGAAGAAACTGAGTCTGGTGACGATCAGGAGAAGCAAGAGGAACAGGAAGAAAAATAGGACCTGGGCCTTTGGGATCCTATGGTTAACCCGAGGGCATTTTTGGTCGATAGCACAGATGATTCGTTGTTGAATCAGGTGGGCTTTTAGTCCCATGACGAAATTTTGATGCTAAGACCGAAAATGCCCTTTGGGCGGGAGTTAGCCATAGTTTTTGACGCTACCATAAAAGATTACCTCAAGGAAATTGATGAGTCCCCGTTACTGAGTAGGGAAGAGGAGCACGATTTGGGAGTTCGCATCATTGAGGACCACGATCAATTGGCCAGAGAACATCTCGTTCGAAGCAATCTTCGTCTTGTGGTCAATATTGCCAAGAAGTTCGGCAACAGGGGAATGAGTCTTGGCGATCTGATCGAGGAAGGAAACCTCGGATTAATAAAGGCAGTTGATTATTTCGATCCTCATCGGGGTACGCGATTTAGTACTTATGCGGCTTGGTGGATAAAGCAAAGCATTAAGCGTTCACTGTTGGAGAACGTTCAGCCGGTTCATATACCGACGTATATGGTTGCTATTATTAATCAATGGCGTCATACTGCGGCGCAACTGGAGCAAAGTCTTGGAAGAAGCCCGGAAATAGAGGAAATGGCCGAGGCCATGAGCCTTACATTTAAGAAGGCCAAGGTCGTCAACCAGATCGTGAGAATCCTTAGTTCTGTCCGTGACACGAGCGGTCCTGATACCGCGGACGAAGATATTCTTCTCGAAGCGACCCTGGAGGATCCAAGCGCCGCTAAGCCGGAAGATTCTATTGTTGCCTGGGAGGAAAAGAAAAAGGTCCTTAGCCTTCTTGATGAGATCGATCCCAGAGAAGCGGATGTTTTGCGTCTTCATTATGGTCTCGATGGCTGTCGGGCGCTGACATTGCGTCAGATTGGCGAGAAGCTTAGTCTTACACGCGAGCGAATTCGCCAGATTTTGCGCGGAGCCCTTACCAAGCTCTATGAGTATATGAACGAATAGTTTATTTCCCAGTTTGTATTTCAATTCTTTTTTTTGTCAAATACCGTATGTTTTTTCGGGGGCGAGTGTCCGCTTGTGGTTCGCTCTTTGCGGATAAACTCCATATGGACTTCGACTGAGATATTTTAATTGTTTTTTTGGGCAAGAGAGGTGATTTCGGGAATTTTTAGAAATATTTTATTTTTCGGTTGACAAGTACTATGGTGCGTAGTACTATTGCCCATGTAGGATGTTTTGAGAAACGCCCGTTAAATATGGAGATAGCAATATGAGCAGGAAGTCCTTAGATGATCTGGGCGAATTGCAGCGTTCGGTGATAGAGGTAGTCTGGGATCTTGGCGAGGCGAGTGTGCATCAGGTGCGTGAGCGTCTTGTGCGTAAGAAGAAACTTGCTTACACGACGGTGCTCACGACGTTGCAGAAACTGGAAAAAGCAGGGTGGCTTCGACATCGGTCCGAGGGTAAGGTTTATATTTATACTCCTGTGAAAACTCGTGAAGAAGCCGGAGCCGGATCGGTGAGGAAATTCGTGGAGCGGATTTTCGACGGAGATGCGGTTTTGATGTTTCAGCATCTTATGCGCGATAATAAGCTTAACGATGAGGAGCTTGTCGAACTTAGGAAGATGATCGACAAGAAGCGAAAGGAGAGAAAGAAATGATGAGCGAAAATGGTTTTTTGTGGAGTTGCGTTTGGCAGAGTACGGTTTGTGTTCTGGTAGGTCTGAGTCTGAGTTTTGCTTTGAGGCGCCGGCCTTGTCGTGCGCATCGAGTGTTGTTTCTGGCGATAGTGGCGGCGGTTGTTGTTCCGTTGATGAGCGCGGGTGTGAAGCGTTTTGGTTTGGGACTGCTGAAACCGAAGAGCGTCTTAGTGATAGTGCAGGAAGAAATTGAACCGGTAAGCAATTATGATTTGATCAGGCCTGCACCGCGTGAAGTGTTTGAATACTCCGGAGGTGGTCAGCAAGAGCCTGTTGAAGTTCATGAAGAAGCCGAAGCTGTGATCATTCAAGAGCCATTGTTGATTCCGTGGAGAGAAATTTTTCTCTGGGGATGGATTACCGCTAGTGTGGTTTTGATTTGCAGAGTTGTTTTTAGTATGGTGTTCGGCGTTCGAGTTCTTGGGCGAGGTGTACCTTTGGAATGCGCGGAGATTGAGCGGGCTCTGGTGACCGCAAAGAAGAAACTCGGTATTGTAAAGAGTGTGTCGATCTATTGCAGCGAGAAGTTACGTAGCCCTGTGATATGGTGCTGGCGCAGGGAGCCTGTTCTTTTGCTCCCGATGGGTGCCGGGCAAGAGGATGCTATAGATTGGGTTAGTGTATTTTGTCATGAGTTGGGTCATTGGAAGCGGTGGGACCATGTCAGCGGTTTGTTGGCTGAGGTTATGGTTTGTGTTTTTCCGTGGAATCCGTTTTTTTGGTGGGCCAAGAGACGGCTTGTCGGCTTGAGTGAGCAGGCATGCGATGACTGGGTCGTTTCGTGCGGTCAGGGCAGTACCGATTATGCGGATTCGCTTCTGGGTATGGCGAGCCAGCGGCAGATGGCATTTGCACCGGCGGTGGTGAGCAGCAAGAAAGGATTAGGTGGGAGGATAAGACGCATCTTAGAGGACCGGTGCGGCAATCCTCGTACCGGCTTGCGCTGGGCGCTGGCTATAACTTTTGCGACGATTATTTGCGCCGGTGTGTTGGCGTTTGCCCAGACTCGGCCAGGGGAAACGGAAGTAGCTGGGTCAAGCGTTGATGATTTGCCTATTGTTCGTACCAGCCGCGAAAGGCGTGATGGCACGGAATTCTATATGAGCACAAAGACTAAGGATGGTATTCGGATTAACTCTGACGCCGAACTGTCGCAGCTTAGTTTTTCGATCAGAGGAGAGCTAAAGATTGGGGCGGGGAAGGAATTTTATCTGCCGCTGATTACGATTCCGACGGATGCACAAATCGTGAAAGAGGAACATAACAAGTTGAAAGAAGCGACGTTGAAACTGCTGAAGATTTCGGGTGAGTTTGTGCGGCCTTACTATGTTCGTGTTGACAGTAAGGGTCCGGATGAGGCTTTGGTTCAGGTTGCTTTTATGTTCCAGGGGGCTGAGGATCCACAGAGGCGGATAAAGCTAACGGTACAGCTGGAAGATACAGGCTGGAGAGTCCATGATACAATGGTGCGTCAATGCCGTGATCAAAGGCGTAACGCAGGATCGCAGCTTAATTACGAGGAGTTGAGATTTGATGTTGGCTTCCTTGATGAAATAGACCAAATTGAGGTGAAGTTTGAAGAGCTTGCCCGGGCGAAAGAGGGGCGTGAGTTTGGCGATATTGAAGAGGCTTTTGAGCTGCGCCGCAACATCGTGAAATCCAGGGAAATCGAGTCCTATCCCAATGAAGAGTTCAATGTCGAAGGGATCGTTTTCGATCTGTCCGGCGGTAAGCTTTATGCAAAACTGGATTTCGAGTGGACTCTTCATAGCAACATATTGCGAACGCTCAAACGACATTTGATGCTTGAACTGCTGGATGCATCCGGCGAGGTGATCGGTCGAACGGAAACGTTTTTCTCAGACGAGAAAGGTCTCATCGTCAACAGAAAACGTGCAACTGCAGAGATGTACGTTTCGCTGGGCAATTGGAGCGAGGTCAAAGAGGCCAAACGATTCTTACTGAAGATTAAGCCGGCACCTAAAGATGCGGTTGTTCCGGAACCGCAGGTAAGTCTTTGCTCAATCGAGGTAAAGATTGTAGATGCCAACGGCCAAGCTGTTGAGGACGATTACGGACTGGACTTGTGGCGCAGGCGGTCACCCGGTGATGAGGCTGCCAATAAGTGGCGGAAGCCTAATTATACTGGACAATGGTATAAATCATGGGAGCGAAGAGGCGCGATATGGTCAATCAAAAGGTTTTCAAAGCTTGAGAAGCTTTATCCGGGTGAATATATTGTTACAACCGGTTACCGATCACGCAAGATCGGCAAAGGGAGGGACCGTGATCCAACTCCGATGGGAATCAGCGATGCAGTGTACCTTGACGGTGTTGAGAAAAAGGATGCAATAGCAGTGGTTCGGCTTGAGAGAGGTGCGCCTTTGACTATCAAGTTCATCGATTCGCAGACTTCGGAACCTGTCAGCCAAGCGAGGCAGAGGCTGTTTCGTGATAATGGGCGGCTGGTTGGAAAGGGAGAGTGGGCCGACGCCAATGGTATAATCCGGTACAGGTATTTAAAGGCGGGTACATACCATTTGGAGTCGCGGGGTAAAGGAGCGGAAATATCTACCAGGAAAGAGTACGTCCCGCTCGAGGAACCTGTCAAAGTGGAGGTGATAAAAGGACAAGAAAACGAAGCAACCATACGACTGGACCCAAACGAGTTGACGGAGGCTCAAATTAAGAAGCGCTGGCCTTGGTCGGTTTATGGTACAGTGACAGATAAAGGCGGTAGGCCAATGGCAGGCGTGCGTGTACGGGTGGCTGCTGGACGGGGCCGGACTGTAGCCCAGAATTTCACAGATAGCGAGGGCAAGTACAGGCTGAGGTTCAGCGGTGGGATGAGTATACTTAATGAGAAAACCGGGAAATGGGGCGTAGGAGTTCAAGCGGCAGTAGTAGGTGCGTTCAAGGACGGCTATGTCGAGGCCAATCAATGCAGCCAGGGCCGTCTGGTAATGGCAGAAGAACCGGTGGATCCGAATGCAATGAGCAAATGGTGGAGGAAGAGGGGTGTTGTTCTGCCAAACGAGCCTTATAGAGTTGACTTTGTAATGATTGCGGCCAACAGCCTTAAGGGAAGGAGTGAGACGGTTGAGGAGGAAGGGACAGGCAATCCTAAGCGACTTATTAACGATCATCAAACTATGGATGCTGTTGAATTGGTACCTCTTAAAATCAATATGATGCCCTACATGGGACATATTGATATGATTGATCATTCCCAAATCCCCAACCTTGACAAGAGTTACAAACCACGACCACCTTTTATGGTTCCAAGGGGTACAACAAATGTTGCATTGAATAAGAAAGTCACAACATCGGCACAAAGACTGTTAGTGGGCAAATTGTCAATGATTACCGATGGTATTAAGAATCTAAGAGGGAGGGATGGGGATTTAGTTATAGTTGAACTTTGGCCACTAGGATTACAGCATGTTACCATTGATCTTGGATTTCAATATAATCTTCATGCCATCTTAATATGGCATATCAACAGGATGAATCCAGTTTACTATGATGTTATAGTGCAGGTAGCAAATGATCCTGAATTTAAAAAAGGTGTCGTTACTCTGTTTAATAATGACCACGACAACTCAGCGGGCCTGGGAGCTGGTAAAGATAAAAACTACGTTGAGATGCCCAAGGGCAAACTGATCGATGCCAATGGGAACACAGCTCGTTATGTTCGCCTGTATAGTAACGGTACCTCTCAACATGAATTTAATCGATATGTGGAAGTTGAAGTTTACGGCACAACTATCAATACCGAAATTTCGCAATCGGATGCGAAAAGACTTCGCCGCAAAAAGCACGCTGATCAGGTTGCGGGGCAAGAAGTTTGGGGGCAGGTGGTTAATGGATTGCAGTTGGGGTTAGCGTTTGATGGAGATGATCGTGCATATCGGCTGGGGGAGGTTGTCAGCTTAACGGTATCTGTTCGCAATGTCGGGGATGAGGAGATTTCATGGGCTTATGCAGATTTAGGCCATTCTGCGCCAGCGATTCTTGGAACCTCGGACAAACCGATTATTTTTTGCGGAGGATTATTTACCGGCAGCGGTTCGACTATTACGCATCGTTTATCTTTGCAACCAGGTGAATCTAAACTGCTCGGAAAAGTCCGGTTGCAACTCGGAAGTACGCAAAAACCGAAGGGGATTGATTGGGGTATTGACCTGGCGCCCGGGCAATACCGTGTGTGGTATCCGGTTACATTCGGGAACTATGAAGATGTGGACTTGACGGTTCGCAAACTGGCTACCGGAAAACTGAAACTGACGGTAGAGGAAACTGGTTTTGCTGATTCGGTGGAGGTTGATGAGCAGATAGGGGAGATTATTGGCAAATTTTGGCAGACAATTGATTCGGGGGATTACGAGGGTTTAGGTAAATATACAAAAGGGAACTGGGTTGTAAATTATGAAAAGGATAAAAGATGGTTGAGCGCTTGGGGAAAGGAACGAAAGCGGCAACAATCATGCGGAATCGATATAAGCAAACCTGAGAAGGTAGTGGTAAAAGGAGATGAGGCCCTGGCTTTGGCGCCGTACAAATCCGAGAAATGGCCCACGTTGTGGTACTACCTCAACAGAGATGACGGCAAGTGGTTCATAAGGGAAATTGGCAATTCATCGGCGGGCGAATCAGTTGACCAGATTTTCATCAAAGCGCGGCAGCGGTCGGGTGTGAAATTTGAAGAGCAAGGAGACTGGGGTGAGAAAGTGCCCAAAGTGGATGCCACTCAGGAGTTAGTTCCGAGCGAATACAATGGTTTGGTCGCGTCGATCAGGAATCCGGGAGATAAGAGACTTTCAGATGAGCCTTTGCGGATTGAATACACACTGACCAATATGTCGGATAAAGCCGTTGTACTATATGACCTTGAAAATAACATTCTTCCCTTTTTCAAAGGACAATGGGGATGCGCAGGAGGCGGCCCTTCAAGCGAGAAGCCGGTGATTAAGTTGACTTCGGGGCAGAGCGTTTCACATTGGGTAGAGTTGACCATGTACAAGGGCGACAAAGACTGGCCCTTTAGGATCAACGTTCGTGGTGAAGGAACGGGTTTTAACCAGATGTTCACATCTAAGACAGTATCCTCTGCGTTGAAGTTTCGTGTCGGATATCACGGCAGAATGTTCACCGGTAAGAGAGGTCGTGAATTCACCCAGCCCCTGGCCACACCGTGGATAGAGATCGAAGTTGAGAAGGGCGATGTTGGGACTGGGCAGGAGAAGGCAAAGGCAGTCCGTCATGACAAATCCTTGGATTCGCTCATAAACAGTTCTCTTCAGATTACCAAGAACAGTGTTTCAGAACGTAAGGCACAGATGAAACTGGTAGAACTTGGAGATTTGGCTGTGCCCGCTTTGCTTGACAGACTTCCCTCAACTAAGATTTATCCGCCTGATACCAGAGGCTTTAATGATAGGCGGACTTTGATAGAGATTCTCAGTGAGATTGGTACAGAAAAAGTTTTGCCTTTTATTGATGAATCAACATACAGTCTGGGCATATGGGCAGCCCACTGCAAGGAGAGGGTTTATATTTGGAATTCACCGGATAGGTTGGAGCAACTTGTGAATGCGTTGGAGAAGCCTTACCTGCGGAAATGGGCGATCTATAAACTCGGCGTACTGCGTGATAAAAAAGCACTTGTTCCCTTACAGAAGATACTCGACGAGAGTGATCACTTAGATACGAGAGAAAGTGCCAGAGACAGCATAGCTCACATAAAATCAGAGGGAAAGGTGGCGTTGCAGTACAAGTTTCATAGGGCGTCACAAACATTTAAGATTAAAACGGCCAAGCGAATATTTGAACTGGGAGAAGCAATTCCTTTAGAATACGAACTGATTGCAGGTGAATATGGTAGCACACAACTTCTTCGCTTCCAGAAAGCGAGAGGACACTTATTGCCATTTGGCACACCAGGGCCCAAAAGGGATTCTCGATACCAATTGCATGTATCTAAGCGAGGTCCGAGGGTGAAAGTAAGGAAGGAAGCCAAAGAGGAAAAAGCAATCGTCAAGTTCAAACTCAAAGCTGGTGAGTCCTTAAAAGGCGAAATTGATGTCTCAAAAGCTTATCTTTTAAACCAACCCGGCGAATATCGTCTTTGCCTACGTGTTGGCAATTATATCATGTCGAATGCGGTTAAAATACAAATCAAGCCAACACAACCACAGAAGAAAAAGGATGCTCTACTTAAACCGGGTGTTAGTAGCAATGTGCAGGTGGAGGGGGCAACATCTTTGCCATGTATATTTCGTAATGTTTATGATTGCGCGGGGGGAACCGTTCGCAATTCAAAGACAGGTGAGGCGGTTAGCGAAGGGTATCGGATCAATAATAACAACTCGTCGGTTGCGATGAGATATTTGAGAACTGATGCAAATGGGCGTTACTGTTGTTGTTAAAATCAACTTTTTTATCTTTGCCTCCTTTCGCAGCAAATCCATACAGCCTAAACCAATCTACAGCATACAACACCTACGCCCAAAAAGTCAAGCAAAATAAAGTGCCAACTGCAATAGTTGATTTAACCTGAATTTAAACGGCTCTTGACCTTTGGGGCCGGATTGTGGATAATCCTTTCTTTGTGTTTTTCCGCTTTAGTGCGTAAAGGTTTATTTGGAGTGGTTTTTTCAATGAGTTCTGCTAAACGCAGGAAAGTTAGTCTTAAAGACAGGGCTGCCGAGGTTGCTAATACCTTCGAGTGGCTTATAACGGCGTTTGTGTTGGCATTTCTGTTTCGAGCCTTTGTTATGGAGGCCTTTAGGATACCCACCGGCAGTATGGCCGATACACTAAAAGGAGCGCATTTTTCGCTTCGTTGCCGGCAGTGCGCCTATAAATACGATTACGGATTTACCCAGGTGAGATACGAACTCAAGGGCGATTATGTTCCGGGCTATCGTGTAACACCCGATCCTCCTCCTCGTTGTCCGAGCTGCGGTTATCTTCCTAATGATGGCGGTGAACTCGTTGCCAACGGTGACCGGATACTTGTCCTCAAGTGCATCTACCAGTTTTTAAAACCTCAGCAGTGGGACGTTGTGGTTTTCAAGAACCCTACTAGTCCGAGTATCAATTATATCAAGCGACTTATTGGGCGACCGGAGGAGACGATTGAGATAATCGATGGCGATGTCTATGTCGATGGCCAGATCAGCAGGAAACCTCCGAAGGTCCAGCAAGAGCTTTGGATGCCGGTGTATGATAATGACTATCAGCCGGTCCTTCCTCGTGATCCGAGTTTCAGTATTAAAAGGCATCCCTGGTCGCAGCCTTTCAAAAATGCCAGAGGTTCACAATGGCACACTGGTAAAATTTTTGAACTTGATAGCGCCCCTGAGCAAATCAATATGATAGTCTATGATACATCGGTCGGGAATAATTTCAGGGCAACCTACGCTTACGATGAGGTCCCCGGTTACAAATATATGCCCTATTGCAGTGACCTGATGCTTCGTTTCTATACGAGGTCTAATCAGGGCCAGGGTCGAATCGGGGCAGTACTTAGCAAGTACGGAATAGTTTATAAGGGCTGGGTCGATTTCTCGACAGGCCAGATGGTTCTGGCTAAGGTTATCGGTGACAACGAAGAAATATTAGACCGTAAGGATATTGACACTACGCTCGATAAAAATGTTCTGCTAAAGTTCGCCAACGTTGACCATCGTCTTGTCCTTGATTACGGTTCCGAGCAGTTGGCCTGGGACATGGGCACCGGACGTGATGATGCCGGGCAGCGCCAATACACAATGCAACCTCAGGCAGCTATCTTCGGTTCGGGTCAACTTAAATTGTCTCATATCGCGATATACCGTGACATACACTACACCGGTTTTAGGATGGGTACAAGCGGAAGCACAGCCAGGGCCGGGGAGGGCAATGCTCTGAAACTCGGCAAGGATCAATTCTTTGTTATGGGCGATAACAGTCCCAACAGCGAGGACAGCCGATGGTGGTCCGCTACGGGCGTTCACATCGGAGGCGAGCCTTATCCACCCGGCATTGTTCCTCGGAACTATCTGGTCGGCAAGGCGCTTTTTGTCTATTGGCCAAGCGGCTATCGACCTGCTGAGAACTTCCCACTCGGAATCATTCCAAATTTAGGCGGCATGAAGTTCATCTACGGCGGTTCAAACACCCAACCTTAAAAACCATTCGGCTTTGCCGGATTCCACAATTAAATAAAACGCCGCCTCTGGCGGCCACAACCACCGAGCGACGAGAGACAAGCGACGAAAAAAGCTCTTGCCCTTTTAACCCCTCCCCCCATAATAAACAAAGAACAAAAGGATTTCCGCATCCATACGCGGTAAACTAAAAACAATAGAGATTTCAGAAGGAGATTTGGTACAGATTCTCAAACGATAAATTGCATTAAGTATTCACTGGAGAAAAAAATGGAACAGGAAAGCGCGTATCAATCTGAGAAGTGGTGTGAGAAATATAGTTCTATAATATTGCTGATCCACTGGAGTTTAACCTTCATTAGTATCTGTTGTATCCTTCAGTTTTTTGTTGTTGGAGTTATCAATCTAATCCGCGGTTATACTATAGGAAGTTTTCTACCTCATGTAATTCTTTTAGCTGGAGTTTTTGTATTATTAGCAATCTCTTTTAGATACCGAAAAAAAATCGCAGGCTTTATTTATTTTATTTCTATACTTCGGAATTAGGATTAGGGTATTGTATTTTGACAGGCCTACTTTCTCAGGGCGGATATTTAAAAGAAGCAGAGAAATATTATAGCACAGGTCAATATCAGCAGGCATTGCTGACTTACGAGAAAGAAGCTCAGACATGGTATCATCTGTTGAAGTACAACTACAACGAAAGAGTAGCGATGAACATGATAGCAAAGACATACTGCCAGCTTGGGGATTTTGATAGTGCTCGCGATACTTACAATCTCATGATTGACAGATACCCGGGTGAATTCTATGCCGGTCGAGCCCAGGAACGTCTGGTAAAACTTCAAGAGGGTTTGAAGATTGTCGCATACTATCCGGATCAGGTTCCAGAAACAAAAGGGGTTCCTGGAGACTTGTACGATATTGCCTTAAAGTATCAATTTGACTTGAACTACCATACAAAAGCACATGAAGTGTACACAAAGATTCTTGGCATGGACATTCCCGAAGAATGGAAGAAATCCGCCAAAGAGCAGATTGTGAAATTGATAGTGGATGCCAATAAAAAAACATCGCCGAAAGGCGATTCCAAATCGGTTAGCCCACAGGTTTATCCTGTGGGTTCTATCCCACCCCCCGTCATTGCGAGGCCCGCAAAGCGGGCCGCGGCAATCTAAAACTATCACAAATAAAAAAAAACATCCGCCAACCACACTTGTCATTCCCGCGAAGGCGGGAATCCACAATTTTTACCTTTTTACTTTTAACTTTTTACCTGTTTTCCCCTTGCCTTTTCCCGCCCCGCTCCCATAATAAACAAAATTAAAGCGTTTTCCACACCCGAACTAACAAAGTGGGAAAACCAATAAAAGCTATGCCGAGCAAAAAAACTCGACACAAAGGATTGAATGGAATGCAAAGCGAAAATCAAAAGTTTCATCTAAGCAACGGGAACTTGTTATACTGAAAGAAACAGTCTGTCTTTCGGAGTTTTATACAGACTGTATAATCATTATTCGCACGAGAGATGAAATATGGGACTACTGGACGCCATTAAGGACATTCTCGGGATTGCATCGGTCAATGTCGGTGACTTGAATCGCCGTGCAACCTACGGGCGGGAGAGACCGCCTGCTTCTGTTGTGAATCATGATCCTCTTGAAGGAATGGAGATCACTGATGAATTCCGCACTGTCAAGACTCTACTGGAGGAGGGCGTTTCTATTGTCTTCGTGAGCGGCAAGGCAGGAACAGGCAAATCAACACTTATCCACTATATTCGCCATGTATTCGACAAGAATATTGCTGTGGTTGCACCAACCGGTGTCGCCGCGCTTAACGTAAAAGGCACAACAATTCATTCGTTCTTCCGCTTTCCACCCAGAGTAGTTACCGATGAGGATATCAAAGAGGTCAGGGATCGGAGTTTGTATGCTAAACTTGGCCTTCTTATTGTTGATGAAATCTCCATGGTCAGGGCTGACCTAATGGACGCGATGGACAAGTTCCTTCGTAAGAATGGACGACGTTCAAGCAAACCATTTGGAGGAACTCAATTGTTACTCGTTGGTGACCTCTTTCAGCTTCCACCAGTTGTAACTCGCAAGGAGGAATCCGTGTTGTTTGCCAGACCATACACAGGTCCATTTTTTTTCAGTAGCAAGGCTCTTCAGAACTGTCAACTCACTCCCATTGAATTAACTAAGGTTTATCGACAGAGCGATAGTACGTTCATGAACATGTTGAACAAAATTCGAGTTGCAGAGAATCTGGATTCGGTAATTCCATCAATCAATGCTGAATGTTGTGGTCGTTCTGAAAGCAAAGATTCAATAATCCTGACCTGTACGAACGCAACGGCAGATCAGATAAACACAGCGGAACTCCGCAAATTGCCCGGAAAGTCACGAACATTCACTGGCGAGGTCTCTGGGAAGTTCGCGGTGAAGTATGCCAAATTGCCCTCGCCGCTCAACCTTACCATAAAACCTCATGCGCAAGTAATGTTCACTAAAAACGATAGCCAGAAGAGATGGGTAAACGGAACACTCGGGCATGTTAAAGCCATCAAGAAAGCATCGATCCAAATCGAACTGCTTACCAATGGTGCAATTCATGAAGTCCAACGTGCGGAGTGGGATTCATACAAGTACGAATATGACTATGTAGAAGACAAGATCAAAACAGTGGTGTCGGGGCGGTATATTCAATATCCCCTTATGTTAGCGTGGGCCATTACGATACACAAGAGCCAGGGAAAGACCTTGGAGAAAGTTTGCGTTGATCTCGGTGACGGAGCTTTTGCTTTCGGTCAAGTCTACGTCGCTCTTAGTAGATGTCGGTCATTGGCAGACCTATCGCTGGCCCGCCCGATATATATTAGTGAAGTGAAATGTGATGAAAGAATTAAACGTTTTTATCTGGCCATCGTCGAACTGCAAACTCAACCATCTGACCATAATACAGATCGACAATCATAAAGGGAGCAAACAAAGTACGACCCGAGTGATATAGAGATAACCGTAGCTCGACGCAAGAAAAAGAAAGGAAATCGTTAACGATGGAGAAGAAAACATATTCCAATGCCGTAGACTTATTCCAAAATGAATATATTTCATACAGTAGAATTTCATCTTATGAACAATGCCCCTATTTGTTTAAGCTGAAATATTTAGAAAAATGTCCAAGCACATCTTCAAGAGCTGCCGAACTGGGTAAAACAGTACACGCAGTCATAGCAAGCTACCTAAACACAATCAATAATTCAACCAACACACAAAAAGTAGAACTAAGTCATCTTTGCGATGAAATAGAACCAACTTGCGACATGCTATTAGACACAGGTGAAACAAATTACGAATTTGATACTTACGAAATTAAACCACTATTAGAAGGTTTCGTGAATTTCATGCCATATGTAAATCCGAATGAAATCCATGGTATTGAGGAAGAAAAGAATTTCCACTTAAGAAGCTTAAAGTATAAATGCATTCTTGATCTGATACTAAAAGACTCCTCTGGTAATTTTACAGTAATAGACTTTAAAACAGGAAAGCCAAAATACGTGGAAGACAAACAAATCAAACTATATAGCATGTCACTTTTCAAAGATTTTTCACCATCTTCGATAAAGCTGATCTACGCTTTTCTGAGATTTTACACAACAGAAGAATACGATTTTTCCTTTCAAGAATCGCAAGTATACGAAGATATAATACACAGAAAGGTATGCAGAATCATGGAGGATGACACTTTCTATCCAAGAACTTCTTTTCTCTGTCGTTATTGTGATGTCAGAGATTATTGTGATCACGGGTAAATTAAAGCTGTCCGGTACATTTTCCAAGTCCGCAGAATCATTCAATAAAAGAGATTGGCCGAGTCCAGCAAAGCTGGAGTGAAATTCGCCTAAGGCAGTTTAATTTTACGTGCTTAAAGCACTTCTGTTTTCTAATCTTACGTACCTAAGGTACCTCAGACCAGCTCTTTTTGATCACCTCTTTGTTCTTGTATTTGCAGTTCCCTTTTCCCTTTTAATCTTACCTGCCTAAGGCAGTTTTCCCTTGCATTCTGCACCCTGCGTCTTGCATCATGTATTCTGTCTTCTGACTCCTGAATTCTGTATTCTCTCTTTCAAAAACAATCAGTATCTAACCCTTTGCCTTTTAACTATTTTACTTTTCACCTTTTTTTCCTCCTCTGCGCCTCCGCGCCTCTGCGGGATACCTTTTTTATTTTATCTGCCTAAGGCAGCTTTTTTCTTTTCTTCGCGCTCTTCGTGTGCTTCGTGGTAAACTAATATTAAATGAATTCTTTTCTTCCTTCCTTTTTTTCTTCTTTTAAAAACATAAAATAAGTCTTTCCTTCATTCTCTCTGTGCCCTCTGCGTTCTCTGTGGCTAAATAAAGTTTTTCATCTTTTCTTTGCGACTTGGCGCCTTGGCGGGATACCTAAAATAATTTCACATATCCCAAAAATACCACTTGACAACGAACATAAGATAGTATTAAATGAATATCAAACTAAATATAGGATTAAACTGATAAACGAAAATGCGGAAAAAGACGGATATAATGACTAATAAATTTGAAACACTCATATCGACAATTGGAAATAGAAAATCGAAAATCTCTTCACTCATCTACTAATATTCTCATCTTCTCATTTATCCAAAACGAACCCAATGTCAAGCCCACCGCGCATATGCACACTTTGCCCCACGCCCCATGGGTCACGGGTCACGATTCATCCAAAACGAACCCAATTTACCATCCACCCATATACCCATATACCCATATACCCATATACTCATCCACTCATCCACCCATTTGCCCATTCAACCAAAAAATGCAAAACAAAGCCAATTTGATATAAAAACATGTATAAGTCCAGTAACAGCAATGACTTACGGAAATGTTAGGCCTTGCGAATACCGGAAGTAAATCAATAAACCATCCAGCTATGCTGGTTTCCGCCAATAATCAATCATCAATACTTAGGGTTTGCTGAACAAAACTTAACTTCTTTATATACAAACAGATACATTCTGTTTATAATGTGCCAAGTGGACGGATTTTACGGTAAATGAGCTAAAACGCTTGCATTTGGAGAACAT
>SDBT01003173.1_pt1 | contig 28587 bp, 21 predicted proteins | sample 2277101 | NCBI WGS metagenome assembly SDBT01 (sample SAMN10404973, study PRJNA504765) | marine sediment metagenome | isolation source: marine sediment core GS10_PC15, 103 cmbsf | place: Arctic Ocean: Southern Knipovich Ridge | collected 2010 | reverse complement strand
TCTGCACCTGTATTCAGAACAAATCTAGCTAGCGCAGATTTGGAAATTGGCGCGGGCGATGATTTAATATTCACAACTTATAGCAGTAGCTGGGATGAAAGAATGAGATTAACAGCAGCTGGAGATCTCGGTGTTGGAGACACTAGCCCCGCGTATCGTCTTGAAATTGGTGGAGGAGATGTGAATACCACTGGCGGAGGATACAGAGATGCTGGTTCCTGTGTTGCTGGTACATGCGCTTCGGATATAGCACTTAAGAAAAACATTCAGCCATTAGAAAATTCACTTGAGAGAATTTTAGAACTTTCTCCGGCAACGTTTGAATTTATTGATGCACAGTATGGTGCTACAACCACCAACTACGGCTTGGTCGCTCAAGAGGTCGAACCTATCTTCCCTGAATGGGTTGTAGACAGAGATGACGGATATAAAAGCATACGATACGGACTAAATATCAGCATGCATATGTTGCGGGCCATTCAAGAACAACAAGAGCAAATTAAAGCGCTGCAAGTTTTAGCAGTAGGCAGTAATTTACAAAAAAATATAAATGACAATTTAGATGTTGAAAATTTGGTTGTGGTGGATGCCGTATTTGAAGGAAATATTGTGATTAAGGACCATACTGCTTTTGGGAGAGACAGTGCGGGTCAAGCTAAGATTTTAGCCGGACATAATTTAACAACTATTGTGTTTACAAAAGAATATGGATATCAGCCGATTGTGACTATCACCCCGATTGGTATTCATAATATTAATTATGGTGTAGAAGATATTACTACTAAAGGATTTAAGGTTGTAATGAGTCCTACCTCTAGTGATGATATAATTTTCAACTGGCATGCCTTTGGTTCAGATGGTGGCAAGATATATGTAAGTGATGGCACAGTGCAAGATATAAATATTATTATAAAAAAATTAGTTGAAGAACCTGTAATTGATGAGGGTTTTAATGAACCGATTATTCAAAGTGACACTTCAAACACTACTACTACAGAGCTGATTACTACCACTACTGAACCGATTATTGAACTCATTCCTGAAGCTACTACTACCGATCAGATTACCACCACTACCGAGTCTATTATTGAATATGAAGAACTTGAAGTTGATGAAGCCACAACTACTGAGTTTGTCGTTGAGCCCTTTAACGTGGCTCAGGGCGAGGAACTCACAAAAGAATCAGCAGGGGAGGAATTGCCTACTGAAAAAGAAGCAGAATTTGAGCCTTCAATATTAGAAGAATAGTTTTGATAGAATGAGATTTGTGACGTGCGCACAATTCGCGTACGTCTTATTTTATGATATAATTAAAGAATGATACCTTCATATATACAACCATTTTTGTGGTCTTATGACATTAATAAAATGGATTTATCGCGCAATAAAAAAAGGATTATTACGAATATTCTTAATTTAGGTACTGCTAAGTCTACAGATTGGCTGTTTAAAACTTATAATGAGAAAGACATAAAAGAAGCAGTTATTAATCCTTTGCCCGGGGAATGGAACAAGAAATCTTTAAATTTTTGGAGTTTGATCTTAAATGTTAAGCCTGGCAAAACAGAAAGAATAATTCAGAAATAACAGCAGCTGTTATGTTTTATAATATTTTAGATCAAAAACGACTGGAATTATTACCATTTTTTAAAAGTTTCAAAAAAGATTTTTATCTCGGCGGTGGCACAGCTTTGGCCTTGCAAATTGGTCACAGAGATAGTCTTGATTTTGACTTTTTCGGCCAAAAAGAAATAGATACTAAAAAATTATTTATTGTACTCAAAAAGGTTTTTAAGAAACACAAAGTTTTAAAAATTCAGGAAGAGAGTAACACTTTAACGGTCTTAGTTGATAACAGTACAAAGATGAGCTTTTTCGGTTACCCATACAATCTGCTTAATAAAACCGTTGATGAAGATAATATGAGATTAGCTTCAATTGAAGATATTGGATGCATGAAGCTTTCAGCTGTTACTGGTCGGGCCAGCAACAAAGATTACATCGACCTCTATTATATCTTGCAAAAGATAGGATTGAGAGATCTATTAGAAGAAGCTTTGAGAAAATTTGATGACTTAGATAGAAATCTGATTTTAAAAAGCTTGGTTTATTTTAAAGATATTAAAATAGAAGCAATTAAGTTTAAAAACAATAATTACATTGATTTTAAAAAGGTAAAAGAATTTTTGGAAAAAGAAGTCAAGAAAATTGCAGAAAGATAAAGCAGAAAAGGATGAATATGAGTTATCCACAATTGACATTGGTGATTGAAATAAATTATGCTATTATAATAAAAAGATTAAAGAAGCTCTTGAAGCTCGGCATCAGGTCGAGTTTTTTAAATACCAATTAAGTTTAAATTAATAAGAAGCTCTAGAAGCTCGCTGCAAGGCGAGCTTCTTTATTAAAAACATGAATGATAATTTTCAAGAGATTATACGTAAGTTCTTTTGCTTTTCTTTGGTGGTTGTGATTGCAACCACAATGCTGTTCTCAGTAGGTGAAGTGTCAGCTGCTACTGGCATCAATAAACAGCTGGCATATTATGGTATTTTGAAAACCAGTGGAGGGTCTGCAGTAGCAGATGCTAATTATGATATGGTATTCAGGATATATAATGTAGCTACTGGGGGAGCACCTTTATGGACTGGTAACTATACTGCAGCCAATAGTAATCCAGTTAGTGTTGCTAATGGCAATTTTAGTGTATTGCTTGGTTCAGGGCCAGGCAACACAATGACATTGGGTTTTAATGATGATACATATTACATTGGCATAACCATAGGTACAGATTCAGAAATGACTCCTCGTCAAAGATTAGGTGCAGCTGGTTATGCTTTCAACGCTGATACCCTTGACGGTCTTGATTCTTCATTATTTATCCGTGGTGACATTAGTTCCCTTGTAGCAGGCAATATCCTTATCTATGACGGTACAGATTCCTGGGACAACAAAGCCCTATCGGGCGATGCTACTATTGATGCATCTGGGGTATTAACTATAGTCGCTGACGCAGTAGCTTTAAGTACAGACACTACAGGCAACTATGTAGCTTCAATTACTAATGGTACTGGTATTACTGGCGCAGACGGGGGGAGCGAAGGAGCGGCTCTAACGCTATCTCTTGATATTAATGGTTTGAGCGTTGTATCAGTATATGATGATGCTGATACCATTGCTATTTATGACGATTCAGCAGCCAGTATCCGCAAGATAACCCGTGCTAATTTTCTTTCCGGAATTACTGGAGCTTTGACTTATCAGGGTACTTGGGATGCTTCTACCAATAACCCGGCACTTACCAGCGCAACCGGCACTCAAGGATACTATTACGTTGTTTCGGTTGCTGGCACAACTACTCTTGATAGTGTTTCTTCTTGGGCAAAAGATGATTGGACTATTTTTAACGGCACTGCTTGGGAAAAGCTGGAAAGCGCTAATGCGGTAAGCAGTGTTTTTGGCAGAACAGGCATTATTACAGCTTCAGTCGGGGATTATATTGCTTCACAAATTACCAGTACCAGCACCGGCAGTATTGCAGCTACCAACGTTCAAGCAGCTATTGCCGAACTTGAAGCTGAGAAACAAGCTCTCAATGTTAATCTTATTGATATTGCTGGACTTACCCCGACCGATGGTTACTTTATTATTGGTAATGGTTCTAACTTTATCACTGAAGCTACTAATACAGTCAGAACTTCATTAAGTTTGGGAACAACAGATACGCCAACATTTGCTGGACTAATAATTACTGCTTCAACTACCTTTAATGGAGCAGAGTATTTGTTCCCAAGTACAAGTGGCTCAAATGGACAATTACTTTCTACTAATGGAGTAGGAGGATTATCTTGGACAACAGTTAATAGTAGTCCGCTTACTGCCACCAACTCGCTTATTTATCCAACCAATACCAGTAACATTTTAGTTCTTGGCGGTACAGCCACTACCACTTCTGGCAATGTTTTTGAAGTAATAGGAAGTTCATTGTTTGACAATATATCTGTAGAAAATTTAACAGTTACTGGAACTACAACTCATGCTGCGACAATAGCAATGCAAGACAACCAAGCCCTTTATTTTAGTAGTGATAAAGCTGAATATCTTAAATATAGCACTGACCATGGAAGCATTTATTGGGGAAGTGATGCCAGCTATCAAGCTTTTGAACAAGGATTTGGTTGGTATTCTAATACGGGTGCTGATGCTTCTGGAAGCTGGGAACCTTCTTTTGTTATGACTCCTGCTGGGTTTGTAACTCTTTCTAATACAAGTCAAGGTTCTACACCTGGAGAAAGATATTTCGCAGTTGAAATGCGAGATGGTCTGAAATTGGATACTAGTGATTTATATGGTTCTTCAGGCAATGATGCAATTATAAAAGCTGACAATGTAACTACCTCTGATAAAACTTTTCAATTCCCTAATTATTCTGGAATATTTATCACTTCAGGAAATTTAATAGATATTACAACTGTGGGTACTATTGCTACTGGAACTTGGAATGGAAGCGTGATAACTGAAGCATATGGCGGTACTGGTACTTCAACTTATACTATTGGTGATATTCTTTATGCCAGCAGTACTACCTCTCTTGCTAAATTAAATGCTGGCATAGATGGACTGGTGTTAAAATTATCTGGCGGTATACCTGTCTGGAGCGCTGATTTGCAAGGAGCAGGGGGTAGCGGACTATTTGTTACTACTACAGACAATTTAGTTATTTACCCAGCTGACATTTCTGATATTCTTGTTTTAGGTGGTTCAGCTACCACTACCTCTGGCAATATTTTTGAAGTAATTGGCAGTTCTTTGTTTGATAATATAGCTGTGGGTGGAACTTTATCTGTTACTGCTACTTCTACTTTTTCTGGGAATACAAGTATAACTGGCACTCTTGGAATTAATGGAATAGCAACATTAGCTACTACAACCATATCTAAAGCAACCGTGAGCGGTGACGCAGATATTACAGGAACCCTGAGCGCTAACCTTGGTTTAGCTCTTGCCAGCTCCACTCCAGCCACCACAACTTTAGCGCTTTATAATAACGCAGGCATTCTTTACTGGAACGGTACAGACATCAGTAGTGGTCTTTCGCTTACAGAGCTTACTGACACCAATATTTCAAGTCTTGTTGCAGCTAATGTTCTTATCTGGAACGGAACAGATTCCTGGGACAACAAAGCCTTATCGGGCGATGCTACTATTGATGCATCTGGGGTATTAACTATAGCCGCTGACGCAATAGCTTTAAGCACAGATACTACAGGCAGCTACGTAGCCTCAATTACCAATGGTGCTGGTATTGCTGGTGCAGACGGGGGGAGCGAAGGAGCGGCTCTAACACTATCTCTTGATATTAATGGTTTGAGCGTTGTATCAGTATATGATGATGCTGATACCATTGCTATCTATGACGATTCAGCAGCCAGTATCCGCAAGATAACCCGTGCTAATTTTCTCTCCGGTCTGACTGGAGCTTTGACTTACCAGGGCACTTGGAATGCTTCTACCAATGATCCGGTACTTACTAGTGCAACTGGCACTCAAGGATATTATTATGTTGTTTCGGTTGCTGGTACAACCACTCTTGACAGTGTTTCTTCTTGGGCGGTTGACGATTGGGTGATTTTTAACGGAACCGCTTGGGAAAAGTTAGAAAGTGCAAATTTAGTAAGCAGTGTCTTTGACAGAACTGGAACTATTACTGCTTCAGCAGGGGATTATACTGCTTTACAAATTACTAACACAGCCACTGGTACAATTTCAGCCATCGATCTTCAGACAGCTATTAATGAGCTTGATACTGAAAAACAGACTCTTAATGTTAATCTCACTGATATTGCCGGACTTACCCCAACAGATGGTTATTTTATTATTGGTAATGGTTCTAACTTTATCACTGAAGCTACCAGTACTGCCAGGACTTCATTAGGTTTAGGCAGCGTAGAAAACACTGCCCTTTCTACTTGGGCAGGCTCTTTAAACATTACTGCCTTGGGAACAATTGCTACGGGCACATGGAATGGAAATGTAGTAACTGAAGCATATGGCGGTACTGGCATCAGTACTTATGCTATTGGTGATATTCTTTATGCCAGCAGCACTACCTCTCTTGCTAAATTAAATGTTGGCATAGATGGACTGGTGTTGAAATTATCTGGCGGTATACCTATCTGGAGCGCTGATTTACAGGGAGCAGGGGGCAGCGGACTATTTGTTACTACTACAGACAATTTAGTTATTTATCCTTCTGATACTTCCCGCGTTCTTGTTTTGGGTGGTTCAGCTACCACTACCTCTGGCAATATTTTTGAAGTAATTGGCAGTTCTTTGTTTGACAATGTGGCTGTGGGTGGAACTTTATCTGTTACTGCTACTTCTACTTTTTCTGGTAATACAAGCATAAACGGTACTCTTGGAATTAATGGAGTAGCAACATTAGCTACGACAACAATATCTAAAGCAATTGTGAGCGGTGATGCAGATATTACAGGAACCCTGAGCGCTAACCTCGGTTTAACTCTTGCCAGCTCCACTCCAGCCACCACAACTTTAGCGCTTTATAATAACGCAGGCATTCTTTACTGGAACGGTTCAGAAGTTGGTGGCACTATTGCTGATGACAGCTTAGATTTCACCAAGTTCAGCGACACAATGACTTTGGATGCCACTACAACCATTACTTTTGCTACAAGCAGTTTAGTCTTTAATTTAGATGGCATTGGAGATTTTAATATCCAGGATAATGGCTCGTCAGTCTTGTTGGTCAGTGATACTGGCCAGCTTACCATAGGCAGTACCACTACAGCCAGAGACATTATTCCATCAACTAACCTTACTTACAGCTTAGGTTCATCAGCCAATCGCTGGAACAAAATCTGGGCAGGGGAAATAATGATTGGTACTTCTACCATTGCTTTATCTCAATCTGGCAGCGGAGCTTTACAGATTATGAATGTAGGAACTACCACAGCTGCTGTTACCATTTCTCCTTCAAACCAGACCAATATTACAGATTTGATAGCAAACAGCGCTCAAGTTACTTCTTTGGGAGCTACCACAGCTAACATAACCTCACTTATTGCTTCAGGGTTGACTGTAAATGGCAGTAGCTTTTTAGCTACTACTACAATTGATAAATTATTAACTTCTAATTTAGGCATAGTTATTGCTTCTTCAACCCCCTCCACTACCACTCAAGCCCTTTACGCTCAAGATTCAACGCTCTATTGGAATGGCTCTGCCATTGGCGCAATCTCCGGCGCCACCGAGGGATACATTATTACCTTTGACTCTACCGGCGCACAAAAAGCCACCTCAACACTCTTTATCTCAAGCGCGGGTAATGTTGGTATTGGAACAAGTGCGCCTTCAGCCGTTCTTCACATCGTACAATCAGCCTCAAGTACTCCCGGGCTTCTGCTTACGGGATTTGGCTCTGCTACATCAACTGGTGCAACCACTGGCGCCGGCGAACTGCGCTTGGCTGAACTTTCTGCAAATGGTCTAAACTATGTCGGCCTCAAAGCTCCGGATAGTGTTGCAACTTCAACGATTTGGACACTGCCTAATGGAGACGGTACCGGTGGTCAGGTGCTGGCAACCGATGGTTCGGGTGCGCTTTCGTGGACAACGGCAGATGCAACCAGTTATTCAGAGGAAACAGGCAACTTTACCGCAGTTGCAGGGAACTCCTATCTTATAAACACCAATGACGCAGCTATCATTGTTACTATGCCGGACATCACTGCAGACGGTGAGAAGATTGTCTTAATTGACAAAGACGGCAATGCGGCCAGTAACAATATCACTGTCAACGCAGATGCCAGTGACACAATCGAGGGTTCATCCAGCTTCACGATTAGTACATCCAACACTGTATATACTTTAATCGCCGATCTCACTGACAATCGTTGGACGATTCAGGGGGATAATGATGAGGCGAGTACGGCTTTAGCATATTTCTTCATAGAGGATCAAGCAGATGATAGTTTCAGTGCTGACGAGATTGTGCCTTTCTCTACTTCACCGAGCATAATTAACGGCGGCTCTTTTTCTTCAAATCAGTTTACTGTCAGCCAAGCCGGAAGATATGAGGTTAATTCAATTCTTTCGCTTCGCAATCAATCGGCGCAGTCGGATGATACTTTTAGTTTTCTGATTAGAAAGAATAACGTATCAATTGCTCAACAAGTCGTTGATCCTATGGCGTATGCCGGCGATGGCGAAGAAGCCCAGATCTCAATTACCGGTATTTTTGATTTCGCTTCGGGTGACGTTATTGGATTATACGTGAGCGGCATCAGTAATGTACAGTCATATACTTCAAAACAACTTACTATCAAACAACTCCCATCCGCCGTCATCACCGCCCAGGCGCAGGCGGCGGAGTACTTGCAGGCATCAAAGTCATCAGCGCAAGATAATGTGAACGATAATGATGATATCGTATTTAATGTGGTTGACAGGTCATCTGGTTCTAATATTTCACTTAATACAAGCAATGGCGAATTTACTCTAAAGTCAGGAAAGACATACAGGCTTATTGCTGGAATAGGGGTTGGAACGGACGCTATAGAAGTAGCTTGGTATAACAAGACTTCTAGCACTGAAATATCACAACGGGCACTTCCTGGACCTTATCCTGAGACGAGTAGTAGTGAAGGTGCGAGTCATGTTGTATCCACCATTTTTACTCCTTTTGTAGATACTACAGTTACTGTTCGTGTAATAGGGTCTGCTGGCGGGACAGAAGATATTGATATTAGTAATACATGGGCGATTATTGAACTCATTGCCGACGGCACCATGGTTGCTCAATTCACCGGTGCCATCTCTGGAGCTGCTGGAGCACAAGGGTTTGTTCTTGCCCCAGACGCAGGAGATCAAGGATCAGTTCTTCTTGGCAATGCCAGTTGGTCTAATCCAAGCGTCCTTTTCATTGATACATCAACAAACCGCGTAGCCATGGGCGCGACCACAACTCTTAGTAATATATTAAATATTACTGGCGGTATTTCCATTGCTTCTTCTACTCCTGCTACAACAACTTTAGCGCTTTATAATAACGCAGGCATTCTTTATTGGAACGGTTCAGAAGTAGGCACCAGTATTGCTGACGACAGTTTAGATTTTACCAAGTTCAGCGACACAATGACTCTTGACGCTACAACAACCATTTCTTTTGCCACCAGCAGTTTAGTGTTTAATTTAGATGGCATTGGAGATTTTGACATTCAGGATAATGGCTCTTCAGTCTTGTTTATCAATGACAGCGGCAATGTAGATATTGCTGGCCCTCTTGGAGTTACTGGCACAACAACTTTAGCTACCACAACTTTAGCTAAAGCAACTGTCAGTGGCGATATTGATGTTTCGGGACTGCTTGGAGTTATTGGAACAAGCACATTGGCAACTACTACTATTGCCAAGCTAACTGTCAGCGGTGATACAACTTTATCAGGCGCTCTGGATGTAACAGGATTGGTTGGTTTAGCCACTACAACCATTGACAATGCCGCTATTACCAATACTTTGACTGCCAATCTCGGCTTGGTTATTGCCAGCTCTACCCCAGCTACAACAACTCTAGCCCTTTACAATAATGCTGGCATTCTTTACTGGAATGGAAGCACGGTTGACAGCGGTAATGCTCATGAGCGTACTGTCACTTTTGATGAGACCATCACTGCTGGTGATGTGATTAAAATTATCAACAATGGCGGAGAAAAAGCCAAAAAAATTCTTGGGGCTATAGGTAGTAGCATAGATATCGGCGCCACGAACGTGTTCGAAAGCGCCAATGCTGCATATATTTCCGCTGCTTCAATCAGCAATGATAAAGTAGTAATTGGATACCAAGATAGTGGCAACTTCAGCTACGGCACTGCTGTTGTGGGCACGGTTTCTGGCACATCAATCAGCTTTGGTACTCCGGTCGTGTTCGAAAGCGCCACCACTATGTATATTTCCGCTGCTTCAATCGGTAATGATAAAGTAGTAATCGCATACCGAGATAATGGCAACTCCAGCTTCGGCACTGCTATTGTGGGCACGGTTTCTGGCACATCAATCAGCTTTGGTACTCCGGTCGTGTTTGAAAGCGCCGGTACTTTGTATATTTCCGCTGCTTCAATCGGCAATGATAAAGTAGTAATTGGATACCAAGATAGTGGCAACTCCAGCTTCGGCACTGCTATTGTGGGCACGGTTTCTGGCACATCAATCAGCTTTGGTACTCCGGTCGTGTTCGAAAGCGCCAATGCTACATATATTTCCGCTGCTTCAATCAGCAATGATAAAGTAGTAATTGGATACCGAGATGTTGGCAACTCCAGCTTCGGCACTGCTATTGTGGGCACGGTTTCTGGCACATCAATCAGCTTTGGTACTCCGGTCGTGTTTGAAAGCGCCGGTACTTTATTTATTTCCGTTGCCTCAATCGGCAATGATAAAGTAGTAATCGCATACCGAGATGCTGGCAACAGCGACTTCGGCACTGCTATTGTGGGCACGGTTTCTGGCACATCAATCAGCTTTGGTACTCCGGTCGTGTTTGGAAGCGGCAGAACTGATTATTCTTCCGTTGCCTCAATCGGCAATGATAAAGTAATGATTGGGTATAAAGATTTCGGCAACTCCAGCTACGGCACTGCTATTGTGGGCACGGTTTCTGGCACATCAATCAGCTTTGGTACTCCGGTCGTGTTTGAAAGCGCCGAAGCTAATTATGTTTCCGCTGCTTCAATTAGCAATGATAAAGTAGTAATCGCATACCGAGATGCTGGCAACTCCAGCTTCGGCACTGCTGTGGTAATATCAATTTCGTCTGATCTTCAAGATAGTGTCGGAATTGCTCAGGAAACCGGCACCGTCGGCCAAAGCAAGAGCGTTATGCTTTTGGGTGGAATCTCAACTGTCCACTCCGGACTTACTCCGGGCCAAGTGCAATATTTGCAAGCAGACGGTACAATCGGTATCTCTGGAAGCAACTATCCTATTGGGCGAGCACTTTCCGCCACGGAGATTCTAATCACCAAAACACCAAAAGGCGACCGTTCTGACAGTGGAGTTGACTTGGCTGAGCTTTTTCCGACTCTTGATTTTTCTTTGGCCCCCGGCGAGATTATAGCTCTTGATCCTGATAATCCTGTTTTTGTCAAACGAGCTGATGGCTCAAATGGCGAACGGCTGATAGGCATTGTTTCCATTAACCCAGGCCTATTGTTTGGTGAAGAAGAGTATGAAAATGAAATAACTGTGCCAGTTGCACTTTCCGGACGAGTATTGACTAAAGTCAGTACAGAAAACGACGAGATTGCTATTGGCGATCGTATCACCATTTCTTCTGTCGTTGGTGTGGGTATGAAAGCGAACAATTCAGACAAAAGCGTTGGTTACGCTCTTGATAATTACAACAGTGAAGACATAGGAATGATTGAAGTATTCATCCAATTAGAATCGGGTATTACGGTAAGAGATACGCTGTTTGAAGGAATAGTTACGGTTCAAGATTATCTGTTCGAAGGTAATGTCACTGTCCGTGGGCATGTAACATTCAACCAAGACACTGTGGGACAAGCAAAGATTCTGGCAGGGGATACGAGCGTAGCGGTTGTATTTATTGAAGAATACGAGTTCCAGCCAATTGTCACTATCACCCCGCGCGAGAACTGGAATGGTACCCACTGGGTCAGCGACGAGTTAACCACTGGTTTTAGCATCAATATCGATCCAGATCAGTCAGACGACATAACATTCAACTGGCATGCGTTTGGCGGAGACGGTGTAAAGATTTACGTAAGTGATGGTTTGACTTTACCACTTACCACAGACGGCACCACAGAAGATATTGAGATTGTGGTAATAGAACCAGAGCTTGTTTCTGAACCTGAGTCTCTGTCTGAGATGCCTGGTACGTCCTCTGACGTAGATCAGTTGCCAGCTGGAGAACCACCAGCGGAAGAGTCTGTAGTTGAAGAATCTCTCACAGAGGAACTTACTGAGGAGCAATCGGTTGAAGGGGAACCAATTGAGGAACCACCTGTAGCAGAAGAACTTTCTGTAGAGGAGCCAATAATTGAAGAATCATTAGTTAGTGAAGAACCGATAATTGGGGAGCCAAGTACCGAAGAACCGTCAGTGCCTGAAGTGCCAGTCGAAGAAGAATTGCCAGTTGAAGAACCTGTGGCTGAACCCTCGCAAGTCCAGCAAAATCCTGACGAATCGCTGGGCGCAGGGCAGGTGGAAGAATAGGAAAAATTATTAGTAGTGATGAGCTTTTCATTAACTAATTAATGGTTAAATTTATGAAAAATAAAACAAACCCCATAGAGGGTAAAAGCTCCATAGAGAGTAAAAAGAAAAAATCAATTGCTATAGTTTTAGCTGGACTGGCCATTATTGTAATTGGCAGTGTCTGGGTAGGTGTTAAATACTGGAAAGATAAAAGTCAACTCTTAAGTCAAGGAGTTCAAGAGGCATTAACCGCAGATGAAAAAGAGAAACTGTTAGCAAAAATAGGAAAACACATTCTTATTCTTACTGAAGAAGAGCCATTGATTATAAAAATTAATAATGCTGAACAATTAATGCAGCAACAGGCATTCTTTCAATATTCTCAAAATGAAGACATTTTATTGGTTTACCAGGACAAGGCATTGATTTATCGGCCTGGTGAGGATGTTCTTATAAATGTTGGACCAGTCTATATAACCAATCCATCAGAAAATGAATAGGAGGAAAGTCAGTTCAGCAGAGTCTGGCTTTGGTGGAAGAAAAATCTTAATTGCAATTGTCATCACAGTTGGATGTGCGGCTATATTAGCCGCTGTATTATATTTTACCCAGAACAAAGACGTATCAGCAGATTCTAGTTATAGAGCTATCTTTCTTGATAACAACCAAGTTTATTTTGCCAAGATTAAAAATATGGGGAGAAAATATGTAACCATAACTGATGTCTATTATTTTGGCAAAGATAATAGCAATTCAGATGCTGATAATATTGTATTAGTTAAACTGGGAAGTGAGGTTCATAATCCAACTGACGAGATGCAAATTTTAGAAAATCATATTTTATATATAGAAAAATTGGACGAAGATTCGCGCGTAGTGCGGGCAATTATGGAGTATAAGAGTAAATAAAGGAATGAAATACTTAATGTCAAATATCAAACTTCTAACAACTTTTGTTGTTCTTTCTACAATATTTTTACCGTTAACAAGTTCTGCTGAATTAATGAGCAGTGAGAATTATAGTGTGGAAGCAGGCAGAGTTGGCTCAGGTATAATTTCAATCCCAAATGCTACTTCAACTAATTATCAGGCAGATGTTTCCTTTGGCCAGCAGTCAGAGTACACGCCTTCAACTTATGCTTGTAATGATGGAGTTGACAATGACAGCGATGGTTTAATTGATTATCCAAATGATTCAGGCTGTTCGTCTGCCAGTGATAATGATGAAACAAACATTGTTGCTGTAAGTGGAGGAGGTGGTGGTGAGGGAGGACTTTTCACTCCGTCACATATAAATAGCTTTGACGCTCCATTAAGTATTTCATCAGACCAGTCTGGCACATTGACGCAAACTATGTCTGCCGAGAAATCAGTTAAGTTAGAAATTCCAAGTAATAGCGTTTCTTCTGAAACGACATTTACGATAAGTGAAGAGATTCTATTGATAACAGACGCGCCCAAACCTGCTGTTAAAGCAGAATTAACAGGAGATAATGTTTTTAGGGTTATTGCCAAGGATAGTGCTGGGAAACTAGTACATACTTTTCTCCAAGAATTAACTATTACTATTACTATTCCAACTTTGCCAGATGATACGACTAATGTAGGTCTGTACTACTTTGATACTGCTCAGCAGCTCTGGGTACTTATTCCTGATGCAGTGTTTGGTGATGAGATTGTTACGTTTCAAGTAGATCACTTGACAGATTTCGCAATTTTTTATGTTCCTGGACTTCCTCCAACATTACCCATTCTATTTTTAATAGGCGACACAAATGACGATAACAAGGTTGATATATTAGATTTTAATACTTTGATGGTTCACTGGGGTGAAACCGGCATCAGCAATATCGCTGACTTTAGTGGTGATAGTGTGGTTGATATTTTTGATTTTAATATTTTAATGGTTCATTGGACAAGTTAATTAGCAATAAAACAGTTAACAGGATGTAAAGTAAAAATTATGACAAAAACAACAAAAGTTTTTATCTTCATCATAACAGTTAGCATCGTTGGGATGGTGTTTTGGACAATGTCGGCGCTCTCAGATACGAGTCTTCTATTTTCAACCTTATCAGTTAATGTGGAAGAGGGAAGAAATTTTAATGTGGTAATAAGCATATATCCAAAGGATGTTAAAAACTATACCGCCAAGATAGTATTGGAATTTCCAACCGACCTTTTAGAAATAACTTCTTTTGACTTTGATAGTGACTGGATGCAGGTAACTCAACCTGGTTATGATTTAATTGACAATACTAAAGGAGTGATGATTAAAACTGCTGGTTTCCCGGGTGGTGTTTCTACAATAAAAGTTTTTGGCATAGTTTCTTTTAGAGCAAAAAAGAGAGGAGAGGGGATTATTAAAGTGGGAGGGGCTTCATTTGTTCTTGATGCAGAAAACCAGAATGTTCTTGCTGAGACACCAGTTCAAATATCAGTTGCTATAACTGAAAAAGCAATTCCAGAGGAGTTTGAGATTCCAGAAAAGATTCCTGAAGTATATACTTTTGAAAAGAACTTAAACCCTGGTGACAGAAATATTGATATAGCTTATCTTCAAATTTGTCTGACATCTGAAGGGTTTTATTCAAAAGATATTACTGGTTATTTTGATTCTGCTACCAGAGAAGCTGTAACTAGCTTTCAAGAAGAATATTTCGACGATATTCTTAAACCCTGGGGGTTCAGCAGGGGCACAGGTCTGGTAAACAGGACCACCAGAGTCAAATTAGATGAACTTTGTTTTGTAACGCCAGAAGAAATACCTGAACAATTGTTTGATATTAGTTTTGAGGTTGACAATACCGTAGCTAGAGACATTAAAGAATTAGTCTCAAGAGTTATATTTATAAGTTTTGGTAAAGTGCCTACTCCTGTTAATTTGACATTCGTTATTGAAGATGAAGCTGGAAAGGAAGTTTACATCGAAAAGGATTATATCGTCGTTGAGACTGAAGCTGTTTTAACCAAGAAGTTTGAAAGTTTTGAGTTAGCTTCTGGAAAATATACTCTTTCGTTAACTACCCTTTACAATGTTGATGTTAGAGATGAATTCAGCCAGGACTTTGAAATTATTGAAAAAGAAAAAGTATTCAACATTTTTAAATCTGTTTGGTTCTGGGCTTTAGTTCTGATTGTATTAGTAATTATTATTACAAGAAGAAAATTAGAAAAAACCAAAAAGATAAAAAAAGTAGACAAGAAAAAAGATGAAATTTTCAACAATTTTAGCAATTAGTTTTTTTATTGTGGGTTTTATTCTGAGCGCAGTTTTGGGAGGATATTCTATTTATTTGGAAAATGATTTATTGGTTCGTCATATATATAGCCATCTGACAGATGTTGCTCATTTAAAGAAAGAACTTGTAGAAGGTTTTTTAGAAGCAAAAAAGGCAAGAGTTGTTGATTTTTCATCCGATGGCCTTATTAAAAACAGTTTGGCTAAGTTAAGCAGCGAGCCTGGTTCAATCCAGGTGATGGAAGATTTAAGCCGTCATTTAGTTGTTAATAAACTTCCTTTAGAAGAAGATTTTTATGAAGTTTTTGTCTTAGATGCAGACGGCAAGGTTGCTGGAACAACAAATCTTGAAACGAAGCTTGGAACGGATTTCTCTACCAACCACATATTTTTAAAAGGGAAAAAACAAGCTCATCTGATGGAAACTTTTTTTGATAAAGAATTTGGACATAAAGGTATTGCTTTGTCTGCGCCAATATCAAAGGAAAAAGAATTTCTAGGAGTAATGGTAATTAAGCTTCTGCCAAAAAGTTTATATGAGGTTATAAGTGGGGAAACAGGATTTGGAGAAACAGAAGATGTTTATATTATTAATAATGAAAAGTTTTTAATTACTCCTTCAAAGTTTTTGAGGGGGGAGAGTAAAGGAGTTTTAGTTCAGGAAGTTGATACGGAAAATGTCGAAAATTGTTTTAAGGAAAATGTAATTGGTCATGCCGAGAGGGATGAACCGATTATCTCTTTTTTAGATTATCGTGGAGAAGAGGTTATTGGGACTCATCGAGAGATTTTGGAAACTAATTGGTGTCTGATGATTGAAGTAGATAAAGAAGAAGCATTGACTATCCCTTTAAAAGAACTTATTAAAAACCAAATCATTGCAGCTTCATCTATTGTGGTAATTTTATCTTTAATTGGGTTCTTTGTCGGAAGTTTCTTAGATAAAAAATATATAACAAAACTGGAGATAAAATAAAATGAAACTACCAGTAATTTTCGCTATAAGTTTTTTTATCGTAAGCTTGATTTTGAACATTGGAGAAGGATTTTATTATTATAATAATCTAAGTAATATTTTAGAGAAACATACTTATGAACATTTGGAATCTGTCGTCCAAGCAAAGGCGAAACATGTTATTGCTTTTTTAAATGAACAGAAAATTTTTGCTGAAAACTTATCTTTCATTGAAGGTATTGAAATACTGCTGTTAACTGATAGAAATGATTCGGAATATAATGATAAAGTTGAGGCTGTTAATAAAAGATTACAGAAAATAACAGATTCAATAGAGTCAATTTTAGGAATATCTGTCTTAGATAAAAATGGCACAATGGTTGTTTCACGAGACAGTGCGTTTATAGGTGCGGATTTTTCAGGAACCGAATTTTTTCAAAAAGACGAAAAAATATCTATGATTGAGATAGTTTATGTTTCTTCAAAAGGTTATGTAATTGGAGTTGGAGCTCCTGTTAATGGACTAGAAACAGGAGAATTTTTAGGAATGATTGGATTTGAACTAAACAAAGAGAAATTAGATGAAATTGTTATTGATAGAATCGGATTAGGAGAAATGGGCGAGATTTATGTTGTAGATAAAGGGCTGAATTTAGTTACCCCGTCAAGATTTATAGAGAATTCTATTATGGTTCAAGAAGTTGATACTGAGAATACAAGAGATTGTTTTAAACATTACGAAAGATTTTATAATCCCGAAACAAAAGAAATGAAAGAGCATGAAAATGAAATGAAAGTATTTTTAGATTACAGGGGAATAGAGGTTTTAGGCGTCCATAGTTATGTTCCAGAAATGCAGTGGTGCGTACTAGTAGAAATGGATAAATCAGAAGCTTTGGGTATTCCAATGAATAATTTGCTGAAAACATTTTTAATTTTCATGACGGCTACTTCCGTAATTGTTTCTTTGATTGGGTTCTTTGTCGGAAAATGGATAGACAGAAGATTCTTGCTAACTAATGAAAAAGACCGTAGTTAATTTCAAGAATAGCTATTTATTCTCTGAACTGTTTTCGGGAACTATTATTTTGCTTATTGTTGTTTTAGCATGATGTTTCCTTTAAGGTTTCTGGTGAAAAATTTATCAAAGAGGACAAGAAATGAAAAAATTAACATTAGCCATTATATTTTTATTAGCGTTTGATTTTTTTAGCCCCATTTCTGTTTTAGCGTTAAGTGCTGTTGTTCATGTTCCGGAAAAATATACTGACGTTGAGGCTGGAGAGAGGTTTTATTTTGAGATTGAAATAAAATATCCTGAAAACCCTTCAAGAAAGGATTTGAGACTAGAATATGAGATTAAAAAAGATGATGAGATTATTGCTCAATCCAAACTTTTAAAAGCCGTTGAAACGCAGGCTTCTTTTATGGATTTTATTGTCATTCCTGAGAGTGCGGAAACTGGATTATATGTAATTAACGTTAAAGTCAGCGATTACGATAGGTTAAGCGAGGAAGTTTCAGCAAGCTTTCATGTTGTTAGAGAAAAGGGAGCTCAGATAAAGATATATTTTTTAATAGTTCTTGGAGCAGTTATTTTCGTAGCTTTATTAGTTATAACTCAGATTTATATGGCAAGAAATATAAAAGGGCGTCGTCATCGTCTTGCTCCTCATGAATATCCGGATGTGCCGGAACATGATAGATTATTTTATGAGATTGTAAGCGATACCATAATGCAGATGCGTTATCGTGCTGGTGATAAAGCAATAGAACTTGCTCAAAGTATAGATGGACTCACTATTGATGAGAAAAATGGCAGAGTGTTGAAAATTAGCAAAAATCCCGCCAAAATTATTGCCTTACTTGTTTTGCGATATGAAACCCTTTTGGGCAAGAAAGTTAGTTTTGCATTGAGAAAGGTCGATAAGGGGACAAAGAAACAGCTTGTCCCGGTCGATAAAAACTTAGTTGTTATCAGAAAATATTTTGAATAGTTATATGAATAATAAAAGTAAAGACATTCTTATTGTAGATGATGAACAGGAAATAACCGAGAAGATTAAAACGATTCTTGCTAATAATATGGATTGCAAAATTGATATTGCTTATAACGGTAAAGAAGCGATTGATATGATGAAAGCGAGAAAGACATACGATATTTTAATTCTTGCCATTCTGATACCAAAACTGGACGGGATAGAAGTCTGTCAAGAAATGGTTCGTGATGAAAGATTAAAAAAGACTTCTGTTCTTTTAATATCGGTTCTTCCACTTAACTCAGAAGCCTTTCAGAGTTCTTTGAATAAATTTGATGAGTTTTCCATGGTGAAGGATATTTTGGAAAAGCCATTCTCTGACAAAGATTTGTTGGTTAAGGTTAAGAAAATATTAATTAAGACTAACAATAAGAATTATGCTTACACCATCTAAAAAGATTCTCATTGTTGAAGATGAGCAGGATATACGGCAGACTCTTGTTGATAAATTTACTCGTGAGGGATTTAAAACACTTGAGGCAGAAAATGGCGAGCAAGGGTTAGAACGCTCCTTAAAAGAACACCCTGATTTGATTTTACTTGATATTTTAATGCCCAAAATGGATGGAATGACAATGATGAGAAAATTGCGCAAAGATAAATGGGGCAAAAGTGTGCCTATTATTCTTCTCACTAATTTGAGTGCAAGTGAAGAAAGAATAATAAAAGGAATAGTGGAGGATGAGCCAGCCTATTATTTAGTAAAGAGTGATTGGAAAATTGAAGATGTAGTGGTAAAAGTTAAAGAGAAATTAAGGCTCAAATAGAATATTTATTTTTTAATAAAATATACATATATACATTATGATAAAAGCTGCAATAGGATTAAGCCAAAATTTGAAAAATCATCGTGAAGCCGCGGCAGAAGCAACCAGAGAGGCGATTAAAAGACTAGGAGATAAAAAACCAAGTATTATTTTTGCCTTTTCTTCAATTAAATATAAGCAAAAAGATGTTTTAGAAGGAATAAAGAGCGTTGTTCCTGATGTGCCGATTGTTGGTGGCAGTGCGGCTGGTGAGATTACTTCCTGGACAACAGTCTATGATGCGGTCAATGTTATGGCTGTTTTTGCTGATAAAATAAAGTTTTCTATTGGTCACGGTATTAAGGTATCAAAAGACAGTTTTAAGGCAGGAGTTGTGGCAGCTCAGTCAGTAATAAAGAATAATAACGGTAAAAAACCCAGTCTTTTTATAATGTTTCCAGATGGCATAACTGGTAATGGAGCAGCCATAGTGGAAGGCGTAAAATCTGTTTTGGGGAAAGACTTTCCGATTATTGGAGGTTCTGCAGGAGATGATTATCTTTTTAAAAAAACATATGAATACTGCCAAGATGAGGTATTGAATGACGCTGTTGTCGGGGTGGGTCTTTCCGGCAACTTTTCTTTTGGATTTGGTATAAGACATGGCTGGGAACCGATTGGGCTCCCTCTTAAAGTTACAAAGACTAAGGGCGTAAAACTGCAGGAGGTGGATGGAAAACCAGCCTTAAAAGTATATGAAGAGTATTTTGGTAAAGACGCTTCAGAACTTATTAAGGAACCCTTAGCTCGTATAGCTTATACTTATCCTTTAGGATTGTCAGTTGAAGGAAGCGATGAACTTTTAATTCGTGATCCAGTTGTTGCTGATGAAAAAGGTGAGATTACTATGGCAGCCGCCATTCCTGAAGGTACTACTATTCGTTTAATGATTGGGGATCGTGATTCAGCTATTAAAGCCGCCAAAAAAGCAGCTGAGATTGCTTTATCTCAGCTAAAAGGAAAGTCAGCTCGTTTTATTCTTATGTTCAATTGTATGGCGCGCAATAAATTACTGGGCGTTAGATGTAATGAAGAAAACCAAATAGTTCAAAGCACTATTGGGGCTGATGTGCCTATGCTTGGATTTTATACTTACGGTGAACAAGGGCCGCTTTTGGGCAAAAAAGGCACACCGGCCTATTTTCATAACGAAACAATGACATTACTTGTTATTGGTGAATAAAATGAATAACCAAGTACAAGAGTTAAATCATATTGCAAAAATGCTGGTGAGGCGGGATTTTGAGCTTTCTCAAGTGCGTATTAAACAAGATAGGCAGATTCGTGAATTGGATCGTGTTGCTAAAATGCTGGTGCGGAGAGATTTTGAATTACTTCAAACGAATGAAGCAGTGCGTTTACTTGATGAGGCCAAAGCAAAAGACGAGGCACTTTTGGAAAGTATCGGAGATGGGATGATTGCTGTAGATAAGGACGAGAAAGTGATAATGATTAATCAATATACTGAAAAAATGATTGCTTGGAAGGAGCAGGACATTATAGGCAAAAAGTGGTTTGAGGTTCTATCAATGGAGGATGAAAAAGGCAATGTGATATTATCAGAGAAGCGCCCAGTTCAATTAACACTGTCATCTGGTAAAAAAACAACTATTGCTGATTATTATTATGTTCGGAAGGATAAAACAAGATTTCCAGCAGCAATTACGGCTTCTCCTGTTATCCTTAATGGAAAGATGACAGGAGTAATAATGATATTTCGGGATATTACTAAAGAAAAAGAGATTGACCGTGCTAAAACAGAGTTTGTATCTTTAGCTTCACATCAGCTTCGTACTCCGCTTACTGCTATCAATTGGAGCGTGGAAATGCTTTTGGCGGAGAATTTCGGTAGGTTGACACCAGACCAAGAAGAAAACCTTAAAAAGATTTATAATCACAGCCAGCGGATGGTTGGTTTGGTTAACGCTCTTTTGAATGCTTCCAGAATTGAGCTTGGCACTCTTGTTATTGAAACAAAGCCAACAGATCTTAAAGATGTTGCCAACAGTGTGTTGGATGAGCTTTTAGTGCAGATTAAGAATAAAAAACTGAAGGTAAAAAAGAGTTATGACAAAAACTTGTCAATGATTAATGTTGACCCCAAACTTATAAGAATTGTTTTTCAGAATTTACTTTCCAATGCTGTTAAATATACTCTCGAGAAAGGTACGATAAGTTTGATGATTAAAAAACAAAAGCCAGATGTTTTAATCAAGGTCTCTGATACTGGATATGGCATTCCAAAAAATCAGCAGTCAAAAATATTTACTAAGCTGTTCCGGGCTGATAATGTGAAGGAAAAAGACCCTGATGGTACAGGACTTGGGCTCTATATTGTTAAATCAATTATGGAGCAGTCAGGTGGTAAAATCTGGTTTGAGTCTAAAGAAAACAAAGGCACAACATTTTACGCTACCATTCCCTTTAAAGGAATGAAAAAGAAACAGGGAGCAAAAGAATTAGTTTAATTCGTACTCCAAAGGTTTAGAGATAAAAAATAAGCTAAATCATAAAATATGGCAAAACAACTTTCTCGGCAAAACTCAAAACAAGCTAAAAAAATTCTCATTGTTGAAGATGAACGAGATATACGACAGACTCTTGTTGATAAATTTACCGATGAAGGATTTGACGTGTTCAACGCAGAAAATGGAAAAAAGGGATTGGAGCTTGCCCTAAAAGAGCATCCTGATTTAATTTTACTTGATATTATAATGCCAGTAATGGATGGGATAACAATGGCAGAAAAAATGCGTGAAGATAAATGGGGCAAAAATGTGTCCATAATTATGTTGACTAATTTAAGTGATGTTGAAAAAGTAAGCAAGGTTCTAGAATCAGGAGTCTATGAGTATTTAATCAAAAGTGATTGGAAAATTGCAGATTTGGTAAAGAGAGTGAAAGAGAAGCTTGGAATGAAATAGGATTCTTCAAACTAGCTGAAAGTTATTTTCTCTCTTTTTCCCTAGAAAGACGATTTTTAAAACATTCTTACCGGATAAATAAGTTTGTCTGGTATTTTTGTAAAAGTTTTCTTTAAAGATATATTTTAGTATAATAGTAAGTAATATGAAGAATACACTAAAAACTCAATCAGAAACTAAATATGTCTTCAAGGAAAACGACCTTATTTTGGATAATGAGGACAAGAAGTATGTTTTAAAAATTAAAGATTTAGCTGATGAAGATAAACCACGTGAGCGTTTAATAAAACATGGACCTTCGGTTATGTCTGCCGCAGAATTATTATCGATTGTCTTGGCTGTCGGCACCAGAAAAGAAGAAGTTTTTACCATGGCTTCTAGGATTTTTAAAGAATATGGTGAGAAAATTATTGTCAATCAGATTGATCCCAAGACCTTAGCAAGAGAATTCGACATCCCACTCATCAAGGCCTGTCAGATTATTGCCTGCTTTGAATTGGGGCGCAGGTTTTTTAAAAAGACTCCTGGCAGGCAGGTCACTATCAGGACAGCTAGGCAAGTCCATAATTATTTAAAAGATATGCACAACTTACCAAAGGAGCAATTACGCGGGCTTTATTTAAATAGCCGTTATTGCCTTATTCATGATGAAGTAATTTCAGTGGGTAGTTTGACAGCCAATATTGTCCATCCCAGAGAAGTATTCAGACCGGCCCTAGAATATTCTGCAGCAGCGGTTATAATCGCCCATAATCATCCTTCTGGCAGTGTAAAACCTACTAGAGTAGATATTGAAATAACTAATCAGCTGGTTAAGGCGGGCAAAATTCTTGGTGTTGACCTGCTGGATCATATTATTATTGCTAAAAATAAATTTATTAGCATTCCAATCAATTACAATAAATAGTCTAATTGGATTAGTTCCAGCCCCCGGAGCAAAAAAATCGCCAAAAGGCGGAGAGTTTTTCTTAAGCTTTTGATCTATGACAGAATAAAACAATATGGAAAAAACAAAATATCCAAAACATTTAAAAGAATCTTTTAGGAAAGATGGAAAAAAAGGTAGCCCCAGACTCCTTTCTAGTTTGAAGAATTTTATAATAGACATAGACGGTGTTATTTCTGAAGATATTCCTAACGAGGAACCTGAAAGAATGGTAACAGCCGATGAAATTCTCGGAGCAAAAAAACAAATAAATAAATGGCTTGACGAAGGGCATATAATAACTTTTTTTACTTCAAGAACCGAAGGTTTAAGAGAAATAACAGTAAATTGGCTCAAGGAACACGGATTTAAATATCATAATATAATATTCAACAAGCCAAGAGGTGGAAATTATCATTACATCGATGACGGCCACATAAGAGCAACTAAGTTTGACGGTAAATTCGGAAAGTTTGTATATAAAAAGAAGAAAATCCAGGTTTTTGAATGATATTTAGCGAGAATAAAAAGGAATATTCTAAAACCGGTTAAATCCGGTTTTCGCTTTTGTTTATAAAAAATCCTACGGAAAAAAGCAGGTTTTTATTATTGATATGTTTTAAGGCACGACCAATACTGTTTTTTCAACAATGTCTTGACAGATTCAACCTCGAGATTTTTTTTGTTCAATTATACTTTAAACTTGTTTTTTCCATAAGCTCTGATAGCATGTTTATTGAAGGAGGAAAGTCCTTTACAAAAAAATAGGAGGTGTTTGATTGTGGATACATATAAACTTTTTGGAAAAGAAATTAGTGGACCTTTTACTATACCGTCGGGCATAATTGCTACAAAAACATCAGTGCTTAAAAAAATTGCTGAAATTCCAGAAATAGGAATATTGACAACAAAAAGTATTGGGTTAGAACCTCGAAAGGGAAATAGAGAGCCCATTCTTACGCAATACGCCCCTTTCTCTTTTATCAACGCAGTTGGTCTTACCAATCCAGGAGTGAAGGAATTTGCAAAGAAGTTGTCAAAAATAAGCATTCCTGAAAACAAATTGCTACTCGTTTCGATATTTGGAAGCAATGAGCAGGAGTTTAGAGAAATAGCTGAAACATTATATGATTGGGCTGATGGCTTTGAAATAAATATTTCTTGTCCCCATTCCGAAAGATACGGCCAAGTCGTGGGTCAAGATGAACAGCTTGTGGAAAGCATAACAAACAGCATTGTTTCTTTAAAGAAACCCGTATTTGTTAAGATTTCTCCAAATCTAAATATCAAAGAAACTATAAAGTATGTTCTTAGAGGTAGAGCTTCTGGAATAACAGCAATAAATACAAAGGGACCAGAACTATATTTGCACGACGGTTATCCAGTCCTTTCAAATAAAGTAGGTGGAGTTTCTGGAAAAGCAATTTTAAAGCTTGGTTTGAGATGCATAGAAGAAGTAAGAAGCGTTACAGACTTGCCGATAATTGCCTGTGGAGGCATTTCAACTGCTCAAGATATAGAAAAATACAGAGAGGCCGGAGCAAATTTCTTTGGAATAGGATCTGCTTTAGCTGGAATGAATACAAAAGAAATAAAGCAGTATTTCCGTGAACTATTAAGAGACGTTGAGCAAAAGACAAATAATGCGCCAGGATTCTTAAAGAAAAGACTAAACATGGAATACAGGAAATTTAGAGTAAAAGAAAGAGAAGACTTGGCAAAAGATTTGTTCTTTTTAAAACTGGACAAAAATATAACGGTGAAGCCTGGACAATTTGTTTTTGCCTGGCTGCCAGGAAAAGGAGAGAAGCCGTTTTCTGTCTTTAATGACAAACCATTAAGCCTGCTTATTCAAAGAAAAGGATATTTGACAGGGGAATTATCTAAACTGAAAATCGATGATGCTGTATATATTCGTGGGCCTTATGGAAATTCTCCAAAGCCTAAAGGAAAAATCCTGCTGGTTGGAGGAGGGACAGGTATTGCTGCTCTTTATCTTTTTGCTAAAAGAAACGAAAACACTATAGCTTTATTGGGAGCAAAAGATAAAAGCCACTTAGGGAACTACTGGGAATTCGAAAAATTATGTAAAAGAGTCTATCTTGCTACAGAAAATGGTGAAATAGGATATGGGGGATTATTAACAGATATCTTGGATGAAGTGATAAAAACCACGCAACCAGAATATTGTATAAATTGTGGCCCAGAACCCATGGTGAAAGCTGCTATTCTGAAACAAAAAGAATACTTAGGTCCAGAGAAAATCTGTTCCTCAATAGAACTTTTAACGAAATGCGGACTTGGTTTATGCGGGAGTTGTGCTACTACAAATGGTTACCGAAGCTGTGTTGACGGAACCTTTTTGTGGCCGGAACAAATTTGAAGGCTATAAATAAAAAACCCACAAAGAAAAGTGGGCAGAGAGTATAAATAAACTCTCTTTTTTTTTGAAATTTTAGTTATTAATCAAGGAATCTTTTATCTTATTGTATTTTTTTCGTTTGAGTATATTCTGATCTAAATAATAATTGAGAGCCTCGGAAGAATTAAAAATCTAGTTATACTTTTAACCTAAGAATTTTTTCGGTATTTTTACAGAAGTTTTCTATTTATTCACAAGTAACCTTCGGATTTTTATGAAAAATTTGGTAAAATAAGTAAAGATAAGAATAGAGGCCTATAATAATTATTATTATGCAAAAGAGCCCGTATTTAAATCTACTTATAATCATTGTCGTTTCTGTTGTTATTTGGTCAGCCTTTTTCAGTATAATAAAAGCTGCTAATTGGGCTTTAGAATTCGATGGAGTTAATGATTATTTTCTGGTTCCTGATTCAGCAAGCTTAGTAAGAGCAATGGATAGAGCTGGCAATGTAAGGGATGAATCAGCAGATGCCTATGTACCATTCTCAACAGGATTAGTTTTTATAATCGTTGCTGTTCTCTTGGTTACTATTTATTATTTTAGGCATAGAATCATTATTTATATCAGAAAAGTACTTAGATCTTTATTGGAAAAATAAATAATTAAAACATTATGAAAAAATTATATAAAAGCAACAAGAATAAGATTTTTGCTGGAGTGATTGGGGGAATTGGGGAATACTTTGATATTGACCCTGTGATTCTAAGACTTGTCTGGGTTTTAATAGTGATTTTTACTGGTTTTGTACCTGGTCTTATTGCTTATTTAATAAGCATTCTTGTTGTTCCAGAGAAATCTAAGTAGTAGAAAAATATTATAATCTTTATTATGGTTTATTAAGAATTTAAGCTAAATTTTACGAAAAAAAAGCTGTTTTATACTAACTTTATTACAGCTTTTCTTTTTTTTAAACTTTTTTAATATTTGAAACAATACTACAAAATTCAGAAATTTATTATAAATAGAAATTGTGTCATATTCTATAAAGATGAAATGTTTCAAAAATTGTCAGCGATAATTTCGCATTATTAAATGTCAACCAAATGATTGAAATGTAAAAATCAGAAAAGTATTTTTTGACTCAAAAAAAATTAAACTTCATGATAATAAATGAATCTTGTCAAGAATTAAAAACAATAACAGAGGATAAAGAATATGAGATTTCCATTGTCAATAAAAACATAAAACAAATCACAAATATTGCTGATAACATTTTCAAAATTCCTAATTTAAAGAACATGAAATAATTTTTCACTCATTAACATTTTGATTTTATAGGTTCTATTCAGGCGATCACTTAAATAGAGTATATGAAGCGCAGATCTAAACACTGTCTTAGAATTAAATTTTTTCGCCTTTTAGATTATCCACAGGTGTATTTTGCTTTATTTTTATATAATGAAATAATCTGACTCATAACAAAGGTTGAGATCTTGATATGAGAAAACGAAAAAAAACAATTTGGATAGAACTTAAAAAATGGTTTTTAAAAAGAGCAAGGAATTTTTTAATGAAAATCAAAATGAAAGTCAAAAAATGTTATGTTAAAAATGGAAATCTAGCAAGGATTAAAAAGTATTATCTTAAAAATAAAAAACTATTAAAGAAGAAAAAAAGAGCTTATCTCGGAATGGCATTTTTAAGAATGTTTTTGCTAATTCGCCTTGTCAAAAAGAAAATAAAAATAACGGAACGCGAACATAAAAGATACGGAGGAAAATTAAACGATTTATATAAAAAAGAATTAAAATTTTTATCCCGAAGAATACATTCGGGAACTTCTTTTTTTAATAAGCAGAAAAAAAACAATAAGAAAATTCAAAAAAAATATCTATTTTTATTTAAAAAACAAAAAAAGAAAATATTTAGAAAAATAAATAAAAAAATTAAAAAAATAAATTATTTTTTAACAAAATATAAAAAATTATTAATTAAAATTATAAATGATGAAAAACAAGTTTTTAAAAACTTATTTAATTCTATTGGAGACAATGCGTTAGATATTTTTGATTCTTTTGAAAAATATCAAAAAGAAATGGAAAGATTGCTCATCCAAATCATTTTTAAAAAAGCGCCTCTTAAAGCCATTTTGCTTAAAAATAAAGCCAAAAAAGTACTTTTAAGTTATGTTCATGAGTATGAAAAGTTATCCCAAAAACATATTCGTAGTTATAAAAAAACGTTAAGAATATTGAAGAGATTTTTATTAAAACAAAAAGTTTTAACAATTCGTTTTATCAATAAAAAAATAAGAATTATAAAACATAAAGTTTATAAATACGAAAAGAAATTAATAAAAGAAAAAATAAAAATAGAAAAAGAAATTAATAAAAAAATATATTTAACAAAGAAGAAATATATAATTTTCTCCAGACAGATTATTTCACTTGTTTTAGTTATTGTACTTATTTTTTCACTCATAGCGCCGATCTTTAATATTGGACAAAAAGCAAAAGCAGCTGAAACAATTTATAGTCCAAGTGCCAATGCAATTGCAGTAGGTGGGTTTACTAATCCAACTAATGCTTATAGTTCAAATGATAGTTATGCTACTGAGAGTAATGATGATGATTCTCACGATTATTATGATTACAATATTTTACTTTCAGGCAATACTATTACTAAGGTAGAAGTAGGCTACGAGGCATGCGGAAGTGAAAAAGTGGGTATTGAAGTTTCTTGGGATGGAGGAGGTGCCTGGAGTACTGAGCAGGTAAGTGGATCTTTGAGTAGCTGTACTGGTGCTGAGACAGCAGTTTACTGGGACTTTACTTCTGCTACTTCTTGGGATGCTACAAAATTAAATAATACTAACTTCAAAGTGAGAGTTAGGTACAATCAACAAGGTGGCCCAGGAGAAAATTCTTATGATTGGATACCAGCAAGAATTACTTATAATATTGTTGCTCCCACACTCAATCAACGTTCCTACCGTTGGCAGAACGATGATGGAGTCAATGTAAATTCAAATACTAATTCAACTACCTTTGATACTTCTTTAGAAATGGAAAAAGGAGAAAGAGCTACCTGG
>SDBT01003172.1_pt1 | contig 28587 bp, 22 predicted proteins | sample 2277101 | NCBI WGS metagenome assembly SDBT01 (sample SAMN10404973, study PRJNA504765) | marine sediment metagenome | isolation source: marine sediment core GS10_PC15, 103 cmbsf | place: Arctic Ocean: Southern Knipovich Ridge | collected 2010 | reverse complement strand
TTATTTTATCGTCACCCGGGAATACTGGATTATCAGTATCGAAACCATAGAGCCGGGTAATGGGAAGTAAAGTGGGGTCAAAATAACCGTCCGTCTTTTTTGCCAGGGCAAGAGAGTGCATTACAAGCGGGAAAAGTTCACCGCTGCTGTTTTTAAGGATGCGGGTTGAACTGTTGAATTTGAAAAGCTCACCGTTTTCATTTCTGTAATCAAAGTTTTTTTCAAAATCTTCGATTATTTTGAAAGCATTTTCTATGGTGCTTTCAGCTCTTTCAGAATCACTTTTAGCGGTGATTATCGTTATCTGAATGTAAGTTCCGAGGGCGATTTTTGTTTTTGCAACCGGCATGCGTTTATTTGAACAGGAAGTGAAAGCAAACGCGATGAATATTAAAGCGTTAAAAAAGAATAATGAGCGCCTTCCCATTTTAGCAGTACCTGCTGCCTAACTGCAAATAGGGGTTTATAAAAGTACGCATTTAATCTCGTCCCTTCCTGCATAAACGGCTGGCACCGCCATATGGTTTTGCTAAATAAATTTACTGCTGTTTTGGGACCTCAAACCTGGCACAGGCGGGGTATGCCGTTTGAACCGGGATTTCCTCATCAGATCGATAACCCTGTCGATATCTTTCTTCCTGTATCCCTCATCGATTATCTCACTTCTGCTGAAATTTTTTTCTACAAGAAGGTAAAGAATAGAATCCGCCGTCCTGTATGATATACCCAGTTCGGCTTCATCTGTCTGCCCGGCCCACAGATCTGCTGTAGGTTTTTCTGTTATAATTTTATCAGGGATGCCGACATATCCTGCCATCTCCCATACCTCGGTTTTATACAGGTCGCCGAGCGGTTCCATAGAGCACCCGCCGTCTCCATAAACTGTAAAATATCCAAGCAGTATTTCAGTTTTATTACTTGTACCTATAACAAGACCTTCCGCCCGGGATGCTGTATCGTAGAGAGTTATCATTCTTGTTCTGGCCATAATATTCCCGAGCCTGATATCTGAAACGTCACCGAAAATCTCTCTGAAGCTGTCAACAGGTCCTGATATTTCGTAATATTTTTTAATTCCGCCTTTCATTTCTATCAGCTTCTCCGCATTTTCGGTCAGACATTTATTTGAGGTTTTATAGGGCATAATTATACCGATGGTATTTTGTTCTCCAAGCGCCTCGCAAGTTAAAAAGTATGTCAGAGCGGAATCCACCCCTCCGGAAAGCCCTACTACCGCTTTCTTATGGCATGAATTCATCGCGTATTGACGTATAAAGTCTACAATTATATCTTTGTACTCAATAATAGTGGGCGTGTCTGTTTTAAACATTCATTGCCCCTTCCAAACTCATGGTTTTAAACCCGGATCTGTCTCTTTTACCCTGTAAGCCCCAGGCTGGATAGGTCCTGTTTCGTGTAAACCTCTTTCAACGGTATACCCTCACCGGTTATATACCGTTTCCTTTTTCCTTCTATCAGGATACTCAATTTTGTGACCTGGGTAAAATTAAATGAGGTAAGAATAACCTGGGAAAGCTCAAGGAGTATAGCTTCTCTGCCGGAATAATTTTCTTCAAATTTACTACTGAAGTTCAGGGTTAAATGCCCGTTTTGTATGCTAGCGGAAATTAATTCAGTTTCATCCGGTATGAAACTGGTTATTCCGCTGTGCCTTTCATTTACAGTTGGCCCTGTTATTAAGGATTCTATCGTTCTTGTTATGGGAGAATCTTTAAACTTAATCGTTCTTGTAACCGGGACCGGTTTTACTGAGCCGTCCTGCCCGTTAATTTTCACGAAGTAGAGAACGGCTTTGTACTCTTTTGTTTTCAGTTTATCTCTTACACCGGCTTCGCTTTTATCTTCTTTTACGCCGGTTTCAGATTTTTTGGTATCCTCTCCTTCAGTACCGGTTTTTCCTGAATCTGTTTTATCTTCACTTTCGCGCGGCGCCGCTGTCGTTGTTTCCTCTCCGGATTCCTCTGCTCCCTCTTGCGCCTGTGAGCCTTCTTCAGGGGTACTCTCATCTTCAGATTTTTTTACGATTTCTTCAACAGCTTCTTTTGTTTCACCTCTTTTGAAAAAGTTAAAAACTTCCCTGATATTTCCTTTGCCTTTATATATAAAGATTACGACAATAATGAGAAGGATTAAAAGCCAGAATAAACAACCTGTTTTCCCTAATCTTGATCTTCTTCTTCCAGTTGCCATTTGAAGCAATATAGATTTCAAATAATCAATTGTCAAGGCAAACTGTTTTTATGTTTTTCCTGCTATTATGTTGTAAAAGTATAATTAATTCAATAAATTAATATTTAGGAAAAACATGAATACTAAACATACTTGTATTATTGGTGATTCAAGGAAAATGGATGAAATAAAAGATTCATCTATCCATTTAGTAGTAACCTCACCGCCTTATTGGCAATTAAAAGATTATGGTTCTAAAGAACAAATCGGGTTTTTCGATTCATATGAAAATTATATTAATAATCTTAATTTAGTTTGGAAAGAGTGCTATCGGGTTTTGCATCCGGGTTGTAGATTATTAGTAAATATCGGAGATCAGTTTGCCAGAGCTGTTTATTACGGAAGATACAAAATCATTCCAATACGGACCGAAATTATAAAATTTTGTGAAACCATTGGATTCGATTATATGGGTGCAATCATCTGGCAAAAAAAAACCACAATGAATACTACGGGTGGTGCAACAGTGATGGGTTCCTACCCTTTTCCAAGAAATGGTATTATTGAGATTGATTATGAATTTATTTCAATATTTAAAAAATCCGGAAAAGCCCCTATAGTAAGTAAAGAAATAAAAGAAAAATCTCGAATTTCAAAAGATAAATGGAAAGAATATTTCTTAGGTCACTGGTATTTCAAGGGTGCCAGGCAAGATAACCATATTGCTATGTTTCCGGTAGAATTACCTAAAAGAGCAATAGAGATGTTCACTTTTGTTGGCGATACAGTTTTAGATCCCTTTGTAGGAAGTGGTACAACATCTTTAGCAGCAATGAAAACAAACCGGAATTCAATTGGATATGAAATTAACAAAGACTTTCTTTCAATTATCAAAGAAAAACTGAATATCAATGAGAACACTTTATTTCAAAAATTTGATTTTATTGTTAAAGAACAAAAACCTTTAAACATTGACTGGAAAAAGGAAATTGAAAAATCAGAATATTTTTTTTATGATCCTATTAAATTTGATAAAAAAATTGATCTGAATAAATTGAAATTTGGGTCTAAAATTAATACTGCTGATGGTAAGACTGGTGTACGACGTGAAGAATATTTTTTCGTAAAAGAAATTATTAAACCAAACTTAATTAAATTATCCAATGATTTAGTTATAAAACTTATTGGAATAAAACCAATAGACGATAAACAACAGGAAGCAATTAATTTCCTTAAAAACAAAATTTTAAAAAGATTAATCTTTTTAAAATATGATTATATAAAACATGATAAAGAAAATCATTTGATGGCATATGTATATATGAAAAACAGAACTTTTATCAACGTCCATTTATTAAAACATGAATTATGTACTTTGGATTCTGAATTTAATTTTAAACACAAGATAAAATTCGAGTCAGTTCTAAAAGGGTAAAGAGCATGGTTTTTATAAAAACCGTTGTTGTGAATGGATTTTTTTTATATATCATATTGATCTTTTGCCTCTTAGTCTCGTGTCAGAGAAGAAAACCGGAAAAAATTACTCTGAGCATAAACGGCAGGCCTCTTTATGTTGAAGTTGCCCGCACAGAGTCACAGAGACGGAAAGGGCTCATGAACAGGGACAGCCTTGGATGGAACGAAGGCATGCTATTTGTTTTTGAAGAAGAGAGGCGGCTGTCTTTCTGGATGAAGAACACAAAAATACCTTTATCAATTGCATTTATAGATAAAGATGGAAAAGTTACCGATATATTTGATATGGAACCCTATTCGCTTAAATCCATACCATCAACAGGCATGTGCAGATTCGCGATAGAGGTGAACAGGGGGTTCTTTAAGGAATCCAGTTTATCAACAGGAGACATCATAGACCTGCAAATGGTTCAATAAATCATGAATATTAAAAAGATACTGTTTGTGGTTATCCTCTTTCTTTTATCCGCGCACTGGATTTTCGCGGGACAAAAAAGGAAGGTTTTAATCTATTATTTTAAAAATATAACCGGGGAAGAGGAGTTTACTGAGTTAAACTATCAAATTCCTTTCTACCTGTACAGCCATATGAAGGGGCAGTTAGAGGGAAAAAAATTTATCCTCATTGACAGGGAGGGCCTGCAGCTCTACCGTGAAGACAGCACACGCGATTTCTGGAATGATGGTGTACTGCAAAACATCTCAAAAAAAAAGGGTATAGATGAAATAATTTATGGTTTATTTTATATCCAGAATGGGAAACCTGTAATTATTGGGAAAATATTTTATGTAAAGAGTGGATTGATTCTGGATATAACCGAAAAAGATAAAGAGTATTACGATTTTTTTAAAGAGATTGAAAATCTCAAGGTGGATGAAATATCCGCTTATGATACTGAACAGGATGAAAGTCGTAAGAGGAAGGGGTATAAACCTCCCTTTACCCGTATAGTACAAAGCGATATAAAAAGTTCATGGTTTTTCTTCCAGAACTCTGTGGGCCCGTATTTACCAATAGGCGAATGGTCAGGCCTGTATCCGCCTGGAATTTTTATAGAATACACATTTGTCTATTTTCCAAAGATGAATATCGCTCATCTGGGGATTGGGGTCAACGCGAATATTGTCGAGTTAGAAAGAAAGAAAAGCGGAAGCTATGTTGATTCGAAAGTGACTGTGTTATCTTTAGGCGCCTCGATACAGTACATATTTCAATTAAGAGGGTTTTTTGAGGGAATTGTACTGGATGTTAATCTTGGCGGGGCCAAATCCTATCTCTTTATAAATGAAGAAAGGTGGTCTTCAATTGACCCGTATGTAAAGGGGGGTATCAATTTTATAATAAATCCTTTCGGGAACTTACACATGTCCTTTAAAGTTGGGCTATTTTCAATAGATTACAGGGAAAAGCCCATGGATGCACTGTTCTTCGAGATAGGTATTCTGGGCTATTAAAGTAAGCCCGGTTAATCTACAGGGGTGTGAAAAAAGTGAGCTGAGGTATCATGAGAAAGGTAACGGTTTTATTAATAACAGCCTGTTTCTTTACCGGCACCGGGTATCCGCTGTATCCCGGTGAACCTTTTAACCTGTTTATTAACACAGACCCGATTAATGCTGAAGTTTATATAAATGGGGAAAGTGCAGGGAGAACACCCCTGCGGCTGACCGGTTTTGAGCATGAGGTCATAGAAGTGCGCGTTTCAAAGGATGGCTACATGGATGGCCGGGAGGAGGTGCGCCTGGGTGAGCTGCGAAGAGAGCTCCTCTTTTTCTCACTCTCTCCTCTGAATGTTCAGATTACCTTCCATCACAAAAACCAGAATATATATTTTAATGATGAAAAGGTAGGAAAAACACCTATCACAATAGACAATCTGCCAACCGGCGTTTACCGCCTGGAGAAGAGGGAGGACGGTATTGCTTTTTCCAATGAAAGCTTCAGGCAGTTAAAACGGGTGACCCTGCTTGAAACTCTTTTTACGGCGGGTCTATTGGGCCTTTCAGTGACCGGCAGCATCATATATAAAGACAATGAAAGAGATGTAGAATCCCGGGTCCTTGGTATTTCTTCCGCATTTTTTGGAAGCCTTCTTGGATATAACCTGTTGAAACTCTATAAAATAAATCTGTCCCATAAGATGGCTGTTTCAAGCGTCACCGCGATCGAGGTTGAATCTTTCAGGACTGAAAGCGCGCGTGATTTGTTCTCATCGGGCATGGCATTAATCGGAAGAGAAAAGTGGGATGAGGCTATCACGAAGTTTAGTTTCGTGTTAAATCTTTTTCCGGATTCCGAGGTAACTGCCATCAGTGTATATGAAATCGGTTACTGTTATTACCAGCTGAGAAATTATCCTAAGGCAATTGAGTATTTTAAGAAATTTGTATATGATTATCCTATCCATGAGCTTTTTGTTTATGGTGTTTTTTATCTTATTGATCTAGAGCTGAACAGCGGCCTGGCGGACCAGGCCATGCAGGATTACAGCACTCTGAAGCGGATTTATCTTGAAGATGAGAGCGGAGCTCTGTATAAAAAATATTACCGTTTATTTACAGGGCTTTATAATGAGACCGGCGGGACAAATAGTTTTATGTTAGAAGATTTTTTAAACGAGCTGAATTATTTTTTGAGTAATAACGACGACTCTTCAGCATATCCGGAAATCTTTCTTATGAAGGGCAGGCTGTTATACGAATATCTTGACAGGGAGGAAGGCCTCAGTATCCTGGATGATATAAAGAAGAATTATAGTTACGATAAAAAATTAATCATGGAGCTTGAAAGCATATTAAATGGCTGATAAAATACTCTGTTTCAGTCTTAACGGTTTTTCTCTTGCGGTTGAGCCGGATCAAATCGATAAAATACTTATCAATAAACATCCAACCAAAGATACATTTGTCCTCGAAACAGGCGTGGAGGTTAAGAGCCTGAAATCTTATATCCCTTTACCGGAAAAGGAAGAAAGCCTTTCAGGGAATATCTTTTTTGTGAAGGACCAGAAGGATTTCTACGGGTTTACAATTGACCGGATCGCCGGATATCTTAAGCTCAGGGGTGCTGAAAAAATAGGTTCGAAAAATGGCGGTTCCGCGATTAAGTATTTTGTCAGGAATGAAGGCAGGATAATTCCGGTGCTTGATCTTCGCTATATCACAAATAATGCGGAAAGTGTGAACAGCTCCGATATAGAAGAAATTGTAAATTTTTCGACCAGTTTGGAGGAAGGAGGCAGAGACACCGGAGCGGAGGATGTATTTCAGGATGTAAGTGAAGATGATGTGTTCAAATCGATTGAAGAAGAGATAAATAAAACAAAACAGACTCATTTTGCGGATAATATAATAGAGAGTGAAAAGAAAGGTATTGTGCTTCCGTTGATAGTGAACATAGTCATCATTACAGTTGTTTCGCTGGGTCTTGTGTACTACCTTCTGTCAGGCAGGGGGAAAGAACAGGAACAGATAATCGGTGAAAGTGTTTCCGGGGTTGAAGCGGAAGTGATCAGGGAAATTCGGAGAAAATCTGAAGAAGAAGTCAGGGCGCAGAAAGAGAAGCTGGAGAACGCCAGAATTAGACTGGAATCATTGCAGCAGGAAAGGGACTATTTTCTTCAGAATCAGGAAGAGATATTAAAGCAAAAAGAGATGAAATTAAATGAAGCCTTCCAGAGGAGTTTAGAGGAAGCCAGAAAGAGGATAGCTGAAAGCGGTGTTTACAACGCCGATGAAGCCTATGAGAAAGAAAGGGAACGTTTATACCGTGAGTTCATGGAATCGAGGGAAGGTGCCCGAAGGGATATAGATGAGTTGAAGAGGAATTACGAAAGAGAGTTGAGCTCAAAGGAGGCGGAAATTCAAAGGGAGGTTAATACTTACAGCAGACAGTTGAATGAAATGGAACAGAAGCTGCAGGAGGAACAGGCAAAATTGAAAGAGGCGGAGGAACAGGTGCAGAGCATAGCGATGCAGCAGCAGGAGTATCTTGCTTTTAGAAAACAGTTAAGCTCTATTTATAATAAAGCACTAGGCTACTTTTCCAGAAAAGATTACCCGGGCGGGATCAAAGAATTGAATACATTATTACCTGTAATCTCAAAGGCCGGGCGGAGGGGAATTGGCGATGAAGCAGGCCTGAAAGTTGAAGAGGACCTGGTAAAAAATATACTGTATCTCGCGGACAGAGAACAAAATAGAATCGATTTAAATCAAATTGGCCAGGAGACCTTTGAGGCCGCTCAGGCGCTTGAAAGGGAAGGTCAGTTAGAGGAAGCTCTTTCCAAATACTTTACCGTTTACACACTCGGAAGTAATACTAATTATAAAACAAGGGCGATGAACAGGGCGGAAATTATTATGGATAGGATTTATGAAAACCGTACTGAAAGTGAAAGGGCGAAAATGGAACGACAGGCAGACGCGGTGTTTAATAAGGCCATGGAATATAAAAGTAAAGGGAAGTACGACAGGGCGCTCCAGAGCCTTGAGGATGTCCTGACCCGGTATCCGGCAACGACAAAAAGTAAAATGTCGCTTGATGAAGTCATCGCGATTAATAAGCGGATAGAATTGCTCAGGAGGGAGGAAGATAAGCTCAAACTTAACCAGCAGGCCTCCCAGGTAATGAAAAAAGCCGATAACTCATATCAAGATGGTTTTTATTCAGACGCACTGGACAGATATGAGGATGTTGTGAGAGATTATAAAGATTCAGATTATATTGAAGAGGCCCTGGCGCAGATAAGGGATATCAACAGCGAGATGAGGGGAGTAAAGATCACCCCGTCCTTTTCGAGAAAAAAGGGTGAAATCAGTACAGGCGTTATCGTGCAGGTGTTCCCCGGTAACTCCCTCCTCCTTAATCTGGGTAGTGATGACGATGTAAAGAAGGGCGACGTGCTTCAGGTGTTTCGCACTGAGGAGGATGGTGTGGAATTTATCGGAAGTTTAAAGATCTATGAGATACACCCGAAAACATCAAAGGGAAGAATTATGTACTTTGAGAAACAGGTTAAGATAGGAGATATCGTGTCTCTTTGATGGTGTGTTATTCCGTGACTGGTCATGGAATAAACGGCACAGGGAAACGCACTTTTAAAAATTGAATGAACCCGCTTTCAATTTCATCGACAAACATAATACCGTAGCTCACCTTTACTTTTAAGGCGGTATTTTCCCACGCTAAATATTTTATCTCAATCCCCGTATCAGCAAGAATATGAGTCTGCCATAAAGTTTCATTATTATACGTTGATTTTACTATGTTGAGACCGGTACCGACAAAAGGATATATTACGACTTTCTTTTTAAAGATAGAGAACGAGTAGCCCAGATCGACTATAAGCGGTATCGAGATATAATAGTTAGATTGTCCCACTCTGTTCAGCGCAATTCCTGCTTCGTATGTTGTGTAAATATTACTGGAGTTAAAAAAGAATGTGAAGAGGGGGCTTTTCAAGCCCAGGTATCCTCCGAAGTAAATACCAGGTTTTATTTCCGCCAGATCGTCTCCCTGAGCCTTCAGATCATTCGGAGTATAGAAATAATCATACATTCCCATTGATATGTCTATGTCAGGGCTGTAATCAAAAATAGCGCCTCCCGCTGAACCGTGATAACGAAGAATGAAGGCGGCTATAATAAGAATCAATGTAATAAGATACAGGCACTTACTTTGTTTTTGCTGTATAGACACCATCCCAATCCTCTCCAGGCGGATCTGTTATGAGCTCATGGCAGCGATCGAGATAGAGGGAGCTCGGCGTATCTCTTCCGAAAATTTCTCTGCTTTTAGTAAACAGTTTTACTGCTTCACGAAACTTCCTTTCTCTGTACAGGAGCACCGCATCATTAAAGCTGTCATAGCCCTCCTTCGTTTTTGATGAAACGTCCCTGTAGGGCTCAAATATCTTCACAGGTTTGATCTTCCCCTTTACCCTTACAGAGTCGATCTCACGCGCCATTACTTCGTTTTTTGACTCCTGATAGGTGTACTCACTGATAATCAGCGGGATCCCGTATAATTTTGTTAACCCTTCGAGACGGGATGCGAGGTTTACGGCGTCACCAATGCAGGTATAGTCCAGTTTTTGTGTTGAGCCGATATTCCCGACAACAACCTCACCGGTGTTGAGACCGACCCCGATTTTAAAGGGAGGCCTTCCGGCCGCGGATTGTTTTTTATTGAACCCCTTCAGGGATTCAATCATCTTCAGGCCAGTGATAACGGCGTTGAGCGAGTCGTCTTCGTGGACGACCGGTGCTCCGAAAACTGCCATAATCGCGTCACCAATGAATTTGTCGATGATACCATTGTTCTCAATAATTATAGTGACCATGACATTAAAATATGTGTTCAATGAGATAACAAGATCTTCCGCCGAGAGGGTCTCGGAAATAGAGGTAAAACTTCTTATGTCCGAGAAGAGGATTGTGGCAACCTGTTTTTTACCGACAAGCAAATTTGATCCCCCGGACTTGAGCACCTCATCAATTATGTCTGCGGGAACGTATTTCTGAAAGATATGCCTGACCCTCTCTTCGCTCTTCTGGGCAAGAATACTCTTATACGCGTACTGTTTAATCTGCGTGTACGCATGCTCCAGGTCTCCTACCATCCTGTTAAACCATGTAGCCAGGTATCCTATTTCATCATCGTATTCAATCCTGACCCGTTTTGAAAGGTCACCGGTGGTTATTATATCTTTCATAGTATTTACAACATTACCCATAGGGCCGGTGAGTTTTTTTATAAAAAACAGTATAAGGCCGATCGCGAATAAAAGCGTTATTCCTATTGTATAGGCAACCTGCTTTTTGATATTATCCGCGTCCTGGTAAAAAATATTTTCCTGTTCGCTCAGGATAAGGAACCAGTCCCATGGTTCAAAATACATATAGGAACCAATCCTGGTCACATTTTTAAAGGAAAAAGTAATAAGTCCCTTTTTATTTTCAGTCATGGTTTTAAAAAAGTCGCTGGCTGATACGTTTGTTTTTTCTATTTCCGGAAATATTATTTCTCCCTGTGAATTAATGCCCATAAAGTACCCGGTTTCTGAAAGCCGGATTGTTTCCGCGTATTCTTCCGCTGATTTCTGCGCCAGTGTTCTGTACTCTCCGGTTTCAATCAAGCCGGTATCGATCAGGATCTCTTCCTGCCTTCTGCAGTACTTGTACATCTCTGTTAATTTGTAGCCTAAAAACTCCTTTGCGATTTTTGTTATACCAATTTTCGCGGATAAAAAGGCTGTGATACCGATAAAAAGCAGGGGGAATATAAATAGAGGCAAAACAACCATGAGCACTTTTGTTCCTATTTTCATAAAAATTCCCGGCTCTTAGAGTTATGCTGATCTGTGCTGTATTAAAATATCGGTATTTTACGCTGTTCCGCTGAAACTTTTGAGCTGCAGGTTACAGGTATTTTGCACTATTCCTCTGAATTTTTTATGCCTGGGGTTACTGGTCATCCAATCCCTCAAAGAGCTCAAGGACATCATCACCCTTTTCCCCCTTTTTCAGGATCTCAATTCTCCTTTCAATTTTTGAAAGTTTTTTCGTGCATATTTTTGAAAGTCCTGTTCCCTCTTCGAACAGGTTCAGGGCTTTCTCAATTTCCACATCCCCGCTTTCAAGCTCTTTTACGATGTTTTCCAATTTTTTTATTGCGTCTTCGAACTTTATCGATGAATCCATAGAACATGATCTCCATTCCTGTTTTTAATCGGCCCTTTTTTCTTCGACGCCTTTTATTGTACTGAAAAGCGTGCCGTCTTTCAATATCGTTTTTATATCGTCACCTCTATCGACATCACGCACTGAGAACACCGGCGTATTTTCCGGGAGCCTTGATACAGCGGCAAATCCTCTTGCGAGGGTGTTTAATGGGCTTAGAGCGTTCAATTGCCCCACTGTTTTTTCAAATCTCCCCCTGTTCTTAAGTATAACGGCCTCAACGCGATTTGTGATTGATTTTGCCACATCATCTAATATTAAATTCTTTTTATGAAGAGCATCTATTATTCTTCTGCTCATGAAATCGATTGAGTAGAAGGATACCTTTTCTTTTTTATATGAAATCAGCCGGTCAATAGATGAATAAAGTCTTGTGATTAATTCTTTTGACGATTTTAAAAGCTCTTCCTTGTTTTTCACAACAAGCTCAGCGGCGGCAGAGGGAGTTGGCGCCCTCAAGTCAGCGACAAAATCACTTATGGTGAAGTCAATTTCATGTCCAACCGCACTGATAACCGGTATTTTTGAGTCGTATATAGCGCGTGCCACAATCTCTTCATTAAAAGGCCACAGGTCCTCAATTGAACCCCCTCCACGGCCGACTATAAGCACATCCGCTTCCATGCGTCTGTTTGCTGTATTAATGGCTGCCGTGATTTCTTCAGCCGCGCCATCACCCTGAACAAGCACAGGGTAGATTATTATCCTGATTCCTTTATACCTCCTCGCTGTTATATTAAGGATGTCTCTAAGAGCTGCACCGGTTTGAGAGGTAATCACCCCTATTGAATCCGGAAACGCGGGTATTTTCTTTTTATGCGACTCATCAAAAAAGCCTTCTTTTTGCAGTCTCTGCTTTAACTTTTCAAAAGCAAGCTGAAGGTCGCCAATCCCCTCGGGTTCCATGAGGTCGATTATTATCTGGTACTCACCCCTTTTATCGAAAACATCTATGTTGCCGTGCGCGATTACTTTCAGCCCGTCCCCGGTCTTGAAATGTATATTTTGCTGGTAACCCTTAAAAAGGACTGCCTTAATAACTGCGGATTCGTCTTTCAGGGTAAAATATATGTGACCTGAAGCGGCTTTTCTGTAGTTGGATATCTCTCCGCTAACCCAGATATTTCCGAAGCTTCCTTCAAGAAGAGACCTGATTTTTCTTGTAATTTCAATAACCGTAAAGACTTTTCTTGTTTTCGCGTTAATTTCGATATCCATAAATTTAGATTAATTAAGGTTTTATCTATTAATATTATGGTATTTTGTATAAGAATTTATTGCTATAAAAAAATTATTAAGTATAAAAACCAGAGGCTATAATTAAATCTCATCATGATTTAAAGGTAACTTGCCTATTATTATACTCCTTGTCAATGATTAAACCGGTATTTGCAGATAAAATGATTAAGATTTGACAAGGGTACCTTTTATGTTTAGTTTAAATATTATGAAAAATGCCATAGTATTAAATGCGGTTATTAAAAACAGAAGATGGAGGGATGAAATCCGTGGCCTTGACCCTGTAAAAGAATTGATCAAGAAGCTGAAAAAGATCGGCATAGAGGAAGACATTTTTATTATTGTAGATGATACCGGGCTCCGGCAATTGAGGGACCTGCTTAACGTTTACAATAAGATTCAGATAGATGATCTCAGGGCAAAAAATGTGTTTCAGAAAATTTATTCCTCGCTCCGTCCCTATGAAAACATAATATATCTGTATATTGATACTCCGTTGATTGACATTGAAATTACTGAAAAGATGCTCGCGCTGCATATAGAAGAGCTTGCTGAATATACCTATGGAGAGGGGTTTCCTGCCGGCATCACACCGGAAATCATTAAGGCCGATCTGTTTCCGAAATTATCCTCGCTTCTTGCAAATGATAATTCTGAAATTGAAAGGGGATCAATATTTTACAGTCTATCAAAGGAAATAAACTCGTTTGATATAGAAACCTACTTTTCTTCAGAAGATTTGAAGCTCATGCGTATTGAGCTTTCAACATCAGTCAGGAAAAATGCCCTGCTCGTCGAACAGGTCATTGAAAATGAGGGGATTTTATGCAGATATGACCGGTTTTGCGCGTTTATCCGGAAGCATCCGGCGGTTTTAAGAACCGTGCCGTCTTATATTGAAATTGAAATTACCAGCAGCGCGAATGAGGCCTGTATATATTCACCCCTCCGGTACATTAAAAGGGCTGGCGGAAGTCTGGATTATGATCATTTCCGGATTGTGCTTGACAAAATCAGGGCCTTTTCTGAGGATTTTTATGTGGCGTTCTCCCTTTTGGGTGAACCGCTGATGCATCAACAGATTAAAAAGTTTATTGAATACACTCTTCAGGACAAAAATATAAATCTTATTCTGGAAACAGATGGAATTTTATTTGATCCGGCCTTTTCTGATTATATCAGTGACCTTGAGGCGGATAATCTTCATCTGATATTCGAAGTGGATGCTTCGGAAAGTGAGACTTATAAAAAAATCCGGGGTGGAGATCTCAACAGGGTAGAGAGAAATATACGCTACCTGCTGTCAAAAACAGGAAAAAACGTGTATGTCCAGATGGTGAGGATAGACGAGAATGAACAGGAGATGTTGAAATTTTATGACCTGTGGGAAAAAGAGGGCGCCGGGGTCATCATTCAAAATTATAATTCTTACGCGGGACTTCTGCCTGATATCTCCAAATATGATCTCCGCCCTCTTGAAAGGATTCCATGCTGGCACCTTCAGAGAGACATGGTTGTATTCCATAACGGGGACGTGCCCCGCTGTAAGCAGGATATAAACGGGCTGTTTCCTATGGGAAATCTTCTGAGCGATGAGATTTCCGAAGTATGGGAGAAGGGAAAACCCTGTTACCTTAAACACCACGCCGAAGACTATGATGAATATTGTGTTAAATGTAATGAATATTATACATTCAATTTCTGATAGATCCTGAACTATAATCAAATAAACTTGTAATTAGTTTGGTATAAGATACAAATTGCAGAGTAATAAAATAAATTCGTAAACAATTTAAACTGGTAAAAAACACAGGACATGGAGAAAGATTATATTGTACTGCAGGTCAGATTACGCTCGCAAAGACTGCCGGAGAAACTTCTGCTTCCCCTTAAAGGGATAACGATTTTTGAACACATACTTAAAAGACTGTCCGGTGCGAGGCTTCCGGAGGGGATCATTGTAGCGACTACAGAAGATACAGAACCCCGTATTAAAGATATCATGGAAGGTTACGATGCGAGCATATATACAGGAAGTGAGGATGATGTTCTGTCACGGTTTGCCGGCGCTGTTGATTATTTCAATGCAGGCAATGTTATAAGGGCTACGGGTGACAATCCGCTTGTTTCCATTGAATATATTGACAGGGCGCTCATTCTCCATAAAGAGCAGGATGCGGACCTTACAACCTACCCTTCCCTGCCGTATGGAACAGGTATTGAAGTAATAAGAGGAGCTGTGATCAATCAGATCGACTGTCTGGCTGCCGATCAGTATGAAAGAGAGCACATCACGCAGTATATATACCGTAACGAACATTTATATAAAATAGTTCGCGGGACCCCTGAGCCGTCACTGTTAAGGCCGGAAATAAGATTGACAGTTGATACTGATGAGGACTACAGGGTTATGACTGACATTTATGAAAATCTCTACACAGGCTTGCCGATAAAACTTACAGAGGCAATAAGCTATTTAGATCAAAGGCGGATGAAACAGGAATGTTAAACCCGAAAGCGGTATCCGGTGAGGCTGCACATTCAGGGTCTAAAGCGGTATCCGGTGAGGCGGTCCGTCCGGAGCCGAAAGTGCTTTTTTGCACTGCTGCCGGAAACTTTTATGGGATGGGGCACCTCAGGCGTTGTATTTCAATAATTGATGAGGGCCGTGACGTATTCGGCTCATTCATATATATACAAAAGGGTGATAAAGAGTCGCTTTTCAGAGCAAAAGATCTATTTGAGGGCTATAATTTTGTGGAAAATCTTGATGATGCCGGAGAGGTTGACCTTATTATATCTGACATGAGAGAAACAAATAAGAAGGAAATGAAAAAGCTCACACTCCGGGCTCCTGTTATTTCAATGGATGACCTCGCGGGAGGAAGGGACCGTTCTTATATATCAATATATTCCCTGCCGGATGAAGGGGAAGTGAGTGGTAATTTTAATGGTGCATCTTATCTGGTGCTTAATGGAGGCATTATAAACATATCTCCAAAACCCTTCCATCAGAAAGAGGGAATTCTGGTTAGTTTTGGCGGAACAGATCCCAATAATCTCACCGGCTGCATAACTGACATTCTGGGCTCTCTCGGGATAAGGCCGAAAATTATCAAAGGCCCCTTATTTCGCAATGCTTTACAGGATATGAATGGAGAAATTTTTAATAATCCGGCTAATATTCACGATCTGATAAACGATTCACGTATCTTAATCACATCTTTCGGGATAACGATGTACGAGGCATTTAAGCTCCGCACTCCCGTAATTCTTTTTAACAATTCTGCCTATCATTTCAGGCTTGCAGGCAGAACAGATGCGATAAATCTCGGCTACAGGGGTTCAATCAGCCGTGAAAACCTGAAAAAAAAATTATTTACTACTATTAATAATATAAAATTACTTGAAGAAAGCGCGGATAAAAACAGTTCTATAGTGGACGGGAGAGGAGCCCGCAGGGTTGTTTCTATCATTAAAAAGTCTCTCAAGAGTGGACGTAAGGATTGCCTGTTCCGGCACAAAAGATATAAAGCCTGTATGAGAAATAACGGCCGCACAATTTTACAGTGCAGAAAGTGCGGGGATCTTTTTTTGTTTGACATAGATAAAAAAATATCTATGTACGACGGTGAGGATTATTTTTTATCGGAGTATAAAAAACAATACGGGAAGACATACTTTGAGGATAAGAATAATATAGTTAAACTAAGTTTAAGGAGAATTAGGATTGTTGAAAGATTTCGCGGGGCAGGGGGGAGGATACTGGATGTGGGCTGCGCGCTGGGGTTTTTCCTCGAGCTCGTGCAAAAAAGGGGATGGAAAGCAGAGGGAATCGAAATCTCAAGGTTTGCGAGCGACTGGGGCAGAAAAAATTTATCCCTTGATATTATTACGGGCTCATTTCTTGATGTAAATATAGATCCTGAATCCTTTGACGTGATAACGTTCTTTTTTGCGGTCGAACATATCCAAAATGTTGAGAAAGCCATTGAAAAAGCCTTTGAGGTTTTAAAGAAAAAGGGAATTATTGCACTCGCTCTCCCCAATCGCGGAGGAATCAGCTTCCGGATGGACAGGCGGCGGTATATAAACCAGCATCCGCCGGATCACTATTTCGATACGAGTATCAGGAACTTAAAAAAATTTCTTAGAAAGTACGGGTTTAAGAAAAAAAAGATCTGTGTTACAGGTATACATCCTGAAAGATTCTTTGGGAAGTTGGGAGTAAAGAGAAGCAGTGGTATATTGAATTCCGTTTATACAGTTTGTGCAAAAATCTTTAAACTGGGTGATACATTTGAATATTACGGCGTTAAAGCATAATTGTCTGTTATTAAAAATCTTTACAGTGGTTTCAGTTTTTTTCCTGTTCTTTTCCGGCGCTCCTCACAGAGAGGAAACCCCGGAACCTGGGCATGTGCCTGCCGCGCAGGTTATAGAGCATTTCGGTTTTGATTTTGAGCTCAATCCCGGGCAGGGTACTCTGGAGATCAAACATCATGAAAACAGTATCCTCTTTCTCATCGGTACGAAAGAGGTGTTCATCAATAACAGGGTGGAATTTCTGAGGACCAGGGCTTACCTGAAGGATGGTAAGGTTCTTATACCTTCAGACGGAGTTGATATGATAATTATATACCTGGTAAGGAAAAAACTTCCCTGGGTGTATTCAAACGGAATTTTTACAGTCACAAAAACTTACGGTACCAGGAGAAAACAGGCATCCCGGTTGAAAAGTAGAACGGAAGCGGTCAGCAGTTATGCTTATGAGATACGGGCAATTGTCATAGATCCGGGTCATGGCGGTAAAGATCCGGGAGGTATCGGGTATAATGACATAAAAGAGAAGGATATTGTTCTCGAGGTTGCGAAGGAAATAAAAAAAGAACTAATTAAAAAGTACAGGGGCACAGAGATTATCATAACAAGAGAAAAAGATCTTTTTATTTCTCTTGAGGATAGGGGTGAATTAGCAAACGTGATTGATCCGGCAAAAAACCCTATTTTTATCAGTATTCATGCAAATGTCAGTTTCAATTCAAATACAAACGGATATGAGAGTTATTTTTTGTCGCTGACTCCCTTTGATGAAGCGGCCCGGGAAGTCGCGGTAATGGAAAATTCTGTTCTCGATTTTGAGATTGAAAATTATAATGATTATCTAAAAGAGATTATAAACAGGATAGTTGATCTGGAATACCGGAGAGAAAGTATTAAGTTGGCTGAGTTCATTCAGAATCGCCTCAGTGGAACGGTAGGGTTTAAAAGTATAGACAGAGGGGCAAAGGGGGCTTTTTTTTATGTTTTAAAGGCAGCTAAAATGCCGGCGGTTCTTGTAGAAATTGGTTTCGTAACAAACAAAGAAGAGGCCTTAAATATGCTGAAATCAGATTACCAGAAAAAACTGGCAAAGGGTATTGCGGAGGGAATAGGTGATTTTATTACGACTTTTCGCAGGACTGAGGGATTTACAAAATAACGGTTCGGGCTGTCCCTTAACATATAGATTGGCTATTTAGAAACAAAATTCTTTGGTAATATATAGCATCAAATGGACAATATAAAAATAAGAAAATACTATCTGATTGTTGTGGTTGTCTTTTTTATCGGCGCATGTTTGCTCAGCCTGACCGGTGCGAGGAAAATGCAAACGGTTAAGTTATTCCTGAAGGACCGTCACACAGGAAATCTCGTTATTCAGAGGTATCCCATTCCTAAAACAAGCTCACTAAATGAGGAAATATTCTGGATTTTAAAGGAGTTAATTTCCGGACCCAACAGTAATCGGTTTGATAGAATATTTGACCCCAATATTAAAGTAAAAAAAATTATTGTTAAAAAGAATATCGTATACATTTCATTTGACTGGAGTGTTATTGAGTCACTGTATGATAACCCCTCACTTGCCATTCGTTCTATTGTTAATTCAATCCTGTTTAATATAAGAGAATTGGAAGAAGTGAAGATCCTTATTGAGGGTATTGAACCGGTCAGCACTTTTTGTAATATTTCACTGCAAAATGGATTTAAATAAGGAGGAAATCTTTAAAGTTGTAGTGATAAGTTTCCGATAAGAAAAAGGAATAATTATTTTTTTATAATTATGCTAAAAAGTAAAAAAAAATTTTGACAGCAGAACAATTATGAATATACTTATTGATATAGAGGAGAATAAGTTTAACAGAACCTGGTATTGAATACCAGTAATCAAATGGAAAAAATCACAAGTCTCAGGCGAAAGGAGTTTTAAAATGAAAAAGTTATTAATATTGGCTATTTCTTTAATTGTACTGGCAGGTGTGACAACTATTTTTGCCCAGGAGGGGGAAATTGCCGGTGGACCGAAGGTACTTATCGATTTTTCTAATCTTGAAAACACTGATATTGATTTTACGAAATTTCCCGGAGCAATGGCTGAAGGAATAACAGACCTGACAGTTGATATGTCTATCGCGGAATGGAAAGTCAAACTGGCTCCATCATCTGCATCCACAAGAAACAGAATCTTTTCATATTGTAAGAGCGTGGAAAGCGTGAAAATGGAAGGAGAAGTAATGGGTGTAAGGGTGCATTTTCCAACTTCTAAATTTAATTCATGGGCGAAGATAATTCCTCCCTTTGAAATTCCTTTCTATGAAGACGCGGAAGGTGATGAAGAGGCTGAAGGTTCAAAGTTTGTTAATAAGGGCGTTTTGAGAAATGTCGGTACAATAAAATCAGTTTCAGTGCGTGTTACAGGGCGGAACTTCCCGCATGGTTTTTCGATTTCTCTTAAAGATGAACAGGATAAGGTGGATGACCTGTTTTTAGGTTATCTCGATTTTGATGGATGGAAGACATTGACCTGGGACAATCCTAACTACATTACTGATGTGAAGCAGAGAGATCTTAGAAAAACACCGCTGTATCCTGAAACAATGCCCTCAATCAAGTTTAGTTCATTCATGATATTCAGACAGGCCAACCAGATTGGCGGCGATTTCGTCACGTATTTAAAGGATGTTCAGATGGTATACGATCTCGCTATTCTTGAGTTCGAGAGAGACATTAATGATGAGGCCGCATGGGGTATACTTCAGTCCAGAAGGGATGCAAAACGGGCCGCGGAAATAAGAAGGCTCGGAATTCTCCAGCTGTTGAGAAGGCAGGAGAAAACAAAGATGCAGCACGCTGTTACCGGGATTGAATAAGGGCTGCAGGCACAGCCATATAAAATTAAAAAGAACTGTTTTAGAAAGCCCCTCAGTGAGAGGGGCTTTCTACGTTCTGATGAAGTTGTGATGAGTTACAGTAAAAATTAAAAAGTTATTTACTCTTTTTTTAAAAATGTTTATTTTAATTTTGTTGTGACCAGATAGAAAATGCCGAGATAGCTCAGTCGGTAGAGCAGTGGACTGAAAATCCGCGTGTCGACGGTTCGATTCCGCCTCTCGGCAATTTTTTTGCCACCCTAGCTCAGTCGGTAGAGCAACGCATTCGTAATGCGTAGGTTGTCGGTTCGATTCCGATGGGTGGCTGATCAATTATTAATTTCCTATTTAACCTCTTTGCTTCGAAAAAACTTGATTTTAAGGTAAATGTTTATTACCTTTTTGCCAAATAAAACTTGATAGAAAGGAAGGGAGTGAAAATGGCAAAACAATTATTATACGATGAAGATTCCCGGAGAACCCTTTTAAGAGGGGTTGATCAGTTAGCAAATGCTGTCAAAGTAACGTTAGGTCCAAAAGGAAGAAACGTTGTTTTAGACAAAAAGTTCGGTGCTCCGACAATTACGAATGATGGTGTAACAATTGCGAAGGAGATTGAAATCGAAGACCCCTTCGAAAATATGGGTGCTCAGCTTGTGAAAGAGGTTGCGACGAAAACAAACGATGTAGCCGGTGATGGTACAACATCTGCCACCCTGCTTGCGCAGCGTATTATTACCTCGGGTTTAAGGAACGTCACAGCCGGTGCGAACCCGATGAGTATAAAGAGGGGAATTGAAAAATCTGTAAAGGTAGTTGTAGATGGAATCACTAAAATTTCCAGGAAAATTGAAACCGCTGAAGAGATATCCAATGTTGCGGCAATTTCAGCAAACAATGATCCGGAGATTGGAAAGCTTATAGCCGATGCGATGGACAAAGTGGGGAAGGATGGTGTAATTACCGTTGAAGAGGCAAAATCAATGGATACAGATCTTGAAGTAGTTGAAGGTATGCAGTTTGACAGAGGCTACTTATCCCCCTACTTTGTGACAAATGCCGAGACAATGACAGCAGTCCTTGAAGATACCATGGTACTTATACATGATAAAAAGATAAGCGCGATGAAGGACCTTCTGCCGGTACTTGAAAAGGTAGCCCAGATGAGTAAACCGCTTCTGATCATTGCTGAAGACATCGAAGGTGAAGCTCTTGCGACTCTTGTTGTGAATAAGATCAGGGGCACGCTTAATATCGTTGCTGTAAAAGCCCCGGGCTTTGGTGACAGAAGAAAAGCGATGCTCGAAGATATTTCTATATTGACCGGCGGTAAGGTTATTTCAGAAGAGATGGGTATGAAGCTGGAAAATACGGTTATAAAAGACCTCGGCGGAGCAAAAAGGGTCACGATAGATAAGGAAAACACAACAATTGTTGAGGGCTCTGGTAAAACAAGCGAAATTCAGGGAAGAATCGGGCAGATAAAAGTACAGATTGATGACACTACCTCGGATTATGACGGGGAAAAGCTGCAGGAAAGATTGGCGAAGCTTGCCGGAGGCGTTGCGGTGATTAATGTTGGTGCGGCCACGGAGATTGAATTAAAGGAGAAAAAACATAGGGTGGAAGATGCCCTGTCCGCGACAAGGGCAGCCGTTGAAGAGGGTATTGTACCGGGTGGTGGTATCACGCTTTTAAGAGCAATCCCTGAATTGGAAAAACTTAAACTCAGGGGAGATGAAGAAATAGGAAAAAAAATCATCCTGAGAGCTTTAGAAGAGCCTATCAGACAGATAGCCAATAACGCGGGAGTAGACGGATCTGTTATTACAGAGAAGGCAAAAAATGAGAAAGGTGCTATGGGGTTTGATGCTAGTGAGAATAAATGGGTTGATATGTTTGAGGCAGGAATCATTGATCCTGCCAAGGTAGTAAGATCAGAGCTTCAAAACGCTGCAAGTGTGTCAGCTCTCCTTCTCACGACTGAAACAATCGTAACAGATATTCCTGAAAAGAAAGAGGCAGGACCTCCAATGCCGCCTGGAGGAGGCATGGGAGGCATGGGAGGCATGTAGTAATCGAAATAAATAAAAGCGTTAAAATTAAAGAGGAGAGACCGCTGGTTTCTCCTCTTTTTTTTTCCATATCTGCCCTTTTTATTGACAACTGTGTCATAAGAGTACTAAAATAAAATATAAGGTTTTTACCTGCTTTGGGGAGAGAAATATGGATAAGAGTTATAAAGGTTTTGAGAAAAAGTCTAAACAGAATAAGAAAATAGATATGACGGCCTTTGAAGATCAGGTGACGGATATAATGAAAAGTACAGAAATGCCCGATACCGGTGCTCTTGGTCTTTCTGAAGACATTCGAAAAAGATTGGATGAAGCCGATACCGTAGAATTGATAAAAATTGAGGAAGAACTGGGTGTCAGGAAGGAGGATGTTATTACAGAATCAGTATCCGGGGGAATCGATAATACAATGTACATAGAGAGTTCTATTGTAGAAGAAGTGTCTGAGGAGGGAAAAGAAGAGGATGAACCGGTTCAGGAGGAAGAAAAGGTTGATGGAAAGTTCGAAATAGAAATAGCCGAAGATAATATGAGCGCATCTGTCAGTCTCTTCCCGTCAAAGGGAAACGGTACGCCCCTGACCTTTGAAAAGTTAAAAGAAGGTCTAAATTCCATGAATATTGTATTCGGGGCTAATTATGAATTACTTGAACAGCTTATTAAGAAGGTTGAAAAGTCAAAAGAAGAGAAGTCCGGTGTTATTATTGCCGAGGGATCACAGCTCGAGGACGGTAAAGACGGAGATATTGAATACCATTTAAGTGAAAGCGATGATGTTTTGAAACAGGAGGAGGAGATTGTAGATAATATTCATAGAAAAGGAGTAAGTTAGCGGGGAAAAAATGGGAAAGTTTAGCTTAAAGTTCGGTAAAAAGAGGAAAAAGGAGCAGAAAGAGAAGGCTGAGCCGCGGGCGGTCATAAAAAAAAGGGAAACTAAAAAACCTGTTGAAAAGAAACTTGTTAAAAAGGGGTTTGCAAGAAAAGGAGATCACATCGCGACCATAAAACCTGCAGTCCCTGGTAAAGATGGAAAAAATATACTTGGCGAAGCAATTCCCGCGGATCCCGTATATAATCCGCGTCTAATAGGGGGGAAAAACGTTAGAATTGACGGAGGTGTCAACGTTTACATGAGCACTGATGGGATTGTTGAGGTGCTGGAAGATGAGAAAGGTACTTTTTATATAAGCGGTAAGCCCTATCAATTTGGACGCTTTATTGTTACTGTTTCGGATGATGAGATGGAAGCATACTTAACGGTTATCCCGTCAATTGGAGGGGCTGAACCGGTACAGCCGGGAGATGTTCTTTCTTTTTGTAAAAACCAGGGCATAGTTTTCGGTGTAAGAGAGTCTGTAATCGAGGAGACGATAGAAGAGGCTGGAAAGGAACGAAAATCTGTTGATAATGTTCTTTTAGCGGAAGGCGAAGAGCCGGTTGATGGTGGTGACGGCAGGATGGAATATAGAGTAAGAATTGCTTCCGGAGAGAAGTTCAAGGTCTTAGAAGGGGGGAGAGTAGATTATAAGGAACAGGATCTTATATCGAGTGTTGAGGAAGGGCAGCTGATAATGGTTATTTTCAAGGCTCAGGAAGGTGTTAAAGACGGCAGCACGGTAAAAGGTGAATTGTTAAAGGCAATTAACGGACGTGATATTGAAATAACTGTAGGCAATAATATCAGGGTGGAGGATAAGGGGGATTCGATATACTATTACTCGTTAATAGGGGGTCAGCTTTTCACTGGAGATAACAAGCTTTCCGTTGAACCGCTAATGATAATAAAAGGTAATGTAGGCCCTGAAACCGGAAATATTAATTTTAACGGAGCTGTGGTAATAAAAGGAAATGTAAGCGATAACTATCGAGTTTACGCGAAAAAAGATGTCACTATTACGGGTAACGTCGGGAGTGCTGTGATCAGATCGGATGAAAATATTATCGTTCAGAACGGTGTGATAGCGAAGAATAAAGGCCTTATTTACGCGAGGGGGGATGTTAAAGTCAAGTTCGCAGAAAATTCAGTGTTACAGGCAGGGGGCAGTATTTATATCTATAGGGCGGCATTAAATTGTAAAATTACTTCAGGGGAAAAAATAATTTCAAAAAAAGAAAAGGGCCAGCTCATTGGTGGTGAAATAAGGGCAACCAGAGGTATAGAGGTAAAAATACTCGGGAATGAATCAGAACATAAAACGGATGTTTTTGTTGGTTCTGATTTCTTTTTAGAAGGTCAATTAAAAGAGTTAAAACAGAAGATTCGTAAATACCAGGTAGGCTTAAAAAAACTTATGCTCCTGTCTGATAAAATAAATCAGGTTGGCGCAAACCCTGATGACCTTCCCGACAAGTTAAGAAAAGTGTATATGGATGCCCTTAAAAAGAAAACACTTTTTAAACTGACAATTAATGATCTTATAAAAAAGGAATCGGAATTTAATGTTAAATTAGAAGAGATTGTTGACGCTGAAATTAAAGTTTATGAATCACTTTACAGGGGAGTTAGAATCTATTTCGGGAAATCGATTTATGAACCGGATAGAACAAGATCAAATGTAAAGGTTTATTTTGATAGGACCTATGAAAATATCCGGATTAGCAGGGTTTAATGAGATCCGGTTTGTGCTTCGTAGCTGCGGCCGGATATTTATGAAAATGTCTGTGTATATATCGTATTTTAGGATTTTCTAACTACTTTTTGTCTCTTTCTTTCAAGCAGGTCCATTTTTTTATAGAAATCCACCTGTTTGACAAGTTCTTCCAGGTTGGTTACGGTTATTTTATTTTCAATGAGTTTCACCTTCGTGTTTTCAAACAATTTTTGAATCAGAAGATTTCCCTCATCGGCTGGCAGGCCTACCATTTTTATCAATTCATCAGGACCGAAATCAAATGTATAAGACGCGTTATGGGTTATCGGGATTCTATTTTCTTCAACTACAGTAAGAAGCATATCGAACAGTCTCCCAAGCGGGTCTGAAATAAGTATGTTTGCCAGCTGACGATAAGCCTTCCAGATTCTTTCAGATAATAATCTGATAAGTTTTGTACCAAGCCGGGGATTCTGTTTTACCATACCTTCAAAATTGGTTTTACTGACTGCAAGAAGCTCACTCTCACCAAAAGAAATGGCAGTCGCACTTCTGGGTTTGTTTTCCAGAATTGCCATTTCACCAAAAATATCTCCAGGCTTGAGTACAGCAAGAAGCACCTCATTATTGTTCACAACCTTGGTTATTTTTATTTTCCCCTTTTGAATAATATGTAATTCATTACCCGGTTCATGCTCAAGAAAAACTACTTCGTTATCATCGAAATGCCTGTTGAAACCCTCCTGTTTTTTTGCGGCATCCCCTCCCTTTATATGAGGCTGAAGTTTCAGCATAAGCTGTTTTGCCTGCGGGACATTCTGATCATTAGGGCAGTACTGGATGAATCTTTTAAAGGCGTAAAATGAATGGTTTAGTTGCTTTTTTTTCAGATAGTAGTCAGCAATATTGTAGAGATATTTTGGGTTCTCTTCAACAGTCCCCTTAAAAGAAAGCCGTGTAATTGCAGAATCAAAGTACCTCAGTTTATGACTGAATGAGGTAATAATTTTCATTGCAATTGGTGAGTACTTCTGTATCAATAAGCCAAACTGGTCTCTATTAACACAGATTACAGTTATATCTTTCAGGGCCTTTGCTGTCTCAATACTTGCATGATTACTCATACATGAGACCACCCCGAAAAAGTCACCCGGGTAGAGAATATTTCCAGTATCCTCTTCTATTACTTCCGCAGCTTTGGAAATCTGTGCCTGTCCGTCTCTTATAATATAGAACCTGTCAGCATCCCGTTTTCCCTCAACATTAACGTATGAACCTTTGTTAAATCGTGCAATTGAGAGTTGTACCTGGCTTCCCGCTGGCATTAGTTATTCCCCTCGGAATAAGAGAATAGTATATGAATATAACTTTGTCAACTCAAAAAAATCATGGAAACTGTATTTACCGTTCAAAGAATGGGTTTCCCTTAAAAAAACCCGTCTTTATTTTCATACAGAACTGCTAAATTGTACAGTCTATCTTTTTAATTCAGGCTGTCTCGTAACATATAGGCAAGTAAACTTATTAATCTTGATGAGATTTATTTCTCGCCTATGGTTTATACATAGTTATCTATTCTTCAGCAATAAAATTAGTACAAAAGCCCGAATACTAATAGATAAAACCAGAAAATTACTCTTTAGATAAAATACTCTGTATAAAATCAAGCATAAAAAGCACAATCTGTTGTATGGGACAGCCTAATAAAAGGTTGTGGAACAACCTTAATTATACACCTATCCACAGATATTTTCAATGGATTAGTTAATCATTTTTTATCCAGGCAACTGTATAATTTCAATTCTCTTGACAACACGCATTAATTTAATTAAATTTATTGAACTTTGTTAATATTTTTATTTTTTTTTCGGTTTCTGAAATATAATATATTTTTTTTTGTATACCAATAGAATTGGTGTAAATTTATTACAAATTTTAGGTCAATATTCTTAGTTAAAAATGGACACCATTGTTCTTGCATCAAGGTCACCAAGAAGGCGGGAAATATTAAACAGGCTGCATATTCCTTATATTGTTTTTGGTGTGGATGTTGATGAAAAAATAAAAAGCGTTCGACGGGTTAAATCTTCGGTAATATCGATTTCAAATGAAAAAGTTAACACTGCCGCAGGTTATTTTTCGAATGGGCTTGTTATCGGTATAGATACGGTTGTTTATTTTAATCGAAAAGTGCTCGGGAAACCTGTAGACATTGATCAGGCGCATAAGTTTTTAAGAATGCTCAGCGGAAACAGACATTATGTTTTTTCCGGTATTACCGTTAAAGACATTACCAGGGGAATTAGGCGCTCCTCCTGTTCTGTCACAGAAGTATGTTTTACAAAAATGACAGATGGAGAAATAAAACAGTATCTTGAGATTGACGAATGGAACGGGAAAGCGGGCGGATATGCAATACAGGGAAAGGCAGCGCTATACATTGAAAGTCTCTCCGGTTCTTATTATAATGTAATGGGGCTTCCGGTGGAGGAACTTTATAGGTTGCTTAAAAAGTTTAATTATTTTAAGAGCGATGGGATTTACAGACCGGTAAAAAAACAATAAATTTTTACGCGGCATTTATTTTGATCTTCCGGCAGCGTGGGCTGCGAGAGAAATAGCACCTGTGCAGTATGCTATTACTAGTTAAATTTGGTTGTCTGGCACACGACGCTGGACACACGAATTTAAAAGAGTGCGATGTGTATTTTACCTTTTGGCTGGTTTGCTTAATTTTTCCAGCTACAGCTGAAATGCGCAAGTATAATACAATGACAGGTGTGAAGTATAGCCTTCCGACTTCCGGCAGATTTGTATTATCCGTAAATATCTTACGTATTATGTTTGAATCCAGGTTTAATAAATATTTTCTAAAACGTTTGTGCCATAAGTTTATTTTCATGGCCTTCGATTGTTGATTAGCAGCAAGGTTGACTAGAATCTTAAATTCAATGAGGGGGTATAAATTGGGAATTGTGACAATGAAAGAGCTTCTTGAGGCGGGAGTACATTTCGGCCATCAAACTCGAAGATGGGATCCACGCATGAAATCGAATATTTTCACCGAGCGGAATGGAATCCACATTATTGATCTTCAGAAGACGATTGCCCAGATCAAAATTGCTTATAACGCGATAAAAGAAATGGTAAGGCAGGGTGGAATTATTCTCCTTGTTGGGACAAAAAAACAGGCGCAGTCAGCTATTCAGGAAGAAGCAAAAAGATGCGGTATGCCCTATGTGGCTACCAGATGGCTTGGCGGTATGGTTACAAATTTTTTTACTATTAAAAATAGTATAAGCCGGCTTAACCGTATTGAGAGAATGGAGGTGGATGGATCCTTTGATTTTATAACAAAGAAAGAGGTGATCTATCTACAACGGGAAAAAAATAAACTTCTTAGAAATATCGGCGGGATTAAAGATATGGAAACACTTCCGGATATGATTTTTATTATTGATCCGAAGAAAGAAGCTATCGCAGTTGCAGAAGCCAGAAGGGCAAGGGTACCCATAGTGGCAATAGTTGATACAAATTGTAATCCTGAAGGCATTGATTATCCTATACCAGGCAACGATGATGCAATACGGGCAATCAAACTTTTCGCTTCGATAGTTTCTTCAGCCGCAATTGAGGGGCAAAATGAAGCTGGAAAATTTGAAGTTTCCGAAGAAACGAAGATAATATCACTTGTTGAAGAGGAGCAAAAGGCGGATGAAATAGAAGAAGAAGGATATTTATCCGATGAAACTGTGGGCGCTGAGACAGCTCCTGAAAGCGAAAAAGCTGATGAGCATGAAGAAGCTCAAGTAACGGTTGAAGAAAAGGCCGAAGAAGAAGAGAAACCGGAAGTGAAGACTGAAGAAGCGGTTGAAGAAAAGGCCGAAGAAGAAGAGAAACCGGAAGTAAAGACTGAAGAAGCGGTTGAAGAAAAGGCTGAAGAAGAAGAGATACCGGAAGTAAAGACTGAAGAGGAGCCGGAAGAAAAGGCCGAAGAAGAAGAGAAACCGGAAGAAGCGGTTGAAGAAAAGGCTGAAGAGGAGCCGGAAGAAAAGGCCGAAGAAGAAGAGAAACCGGAAG
>SDBT01003171.1_pt1 | contig 28592 bp, 64 predicted proteins | sample 2277101 | NCBI WGS metagenome assembly SDBT01 (sample SAMN10404973, study PRJNA504765) | marine sediment metagenome | isolation source: marine sediment core GS10_PC15, 103 cmbsf | place: Arctic Ocean: Southern Knipovich Ridge | collected 2010 | reverse complement strand
CTCTTCTCGGGTCTTGGGTTTGTTGGTGTCCCAAGGAACGTCACGATCGCGACGCTCTTCAGCGGAGTTTTCATCCGTCCAGTAGGGGTTCTCGCCAGGGGGAGGCCGATGCGCGTCGCCGTCGTGGCAATCCTTCCAAATAGGTATAAAATGCTCGCCGCATTCCTTGTCATCTTTGCTATGGGGAACCTTGTCGCCTGCATGAATCAGGTCTTCAACGTCCCAATTAAAAATGTCAAGGAAAGAAGGCACTTACAACTCCCGATTACCCAGAAGGATAGAGAAATCCCTCTGTTGAGAGATAATCGGGTTGCCTTGCTACTTTAGTGGGATGACTAGATATTGGCGCTCATCTTGCTGGCATAAGTACGTGAGGCCTTTGTATTCAAACTCGAAGCCAAGAGTGCTAAGATCGGTGCAGATGTCGCTGCCAAACACCAGAGCAGGCGGGGCAACGTAGGCCGATTGGCCTAACGAGTAGCAAACATATCCAACAGCGATTAGGGCGGACAGCGATGCTGCCCAAGCTCCTATTAACTTACCTTTCCACCTCTTTGGTACGGGTATGACCAACCGCATCCATAATCTCCTCCAGGCCGTGTCCCTCCAACACATCCTGATAGCTCCAAACACGATCCTTGACCCTGTGGTCTTTCACCTGCTGTCTGGGCTCGTGGTAGGTCCTAATGCGTTCTGTGGAAGCAGTAGGGCGAGGAGACCGTGCTGCTTCCTTCATTAGAGGAATAAGCTGGTCCGTAAGTCTTCTGAATGCTGCTTTTCTGTTCTGCGGCTGAGACTTGTGTTCCTCAGCGGTGGCCTTCAAGCCTGTTTCTTTGTGGGTGATACGGCAAGCGGTGTCTCGTTTGTTACGGTTCTGGCCTCCCTTGCCGGAGCCACGGAAGTATTCAATGCGCAGATCTTTCTTTGAAACGTTCTCTGGCCAAGCCACAGATTCCCCCACTTCTACAGAGTCAAGCCACTTCCAAGTCGGATCGCAAACTACCGGTGGACTTGATCTCTGTAGAAGCTAGTCTTGATAAGTTAAGTCGTCATCTTCTTCATCTTCATCTTCATCGTCGTCGAGGTCATCGTCGTCAACGTTGCCTGTTCCAATGATCTGGTCTATCAACTTCTCCATTCTAGAAGACTCTAGTTCTATGGTTAGATTTTCCATAGTCTTGCCTGTCCACGCTATGTCGTAGTCTTCATCAGGTACCATGACACCATGTTGGCTTTTTAATGTGCGTTTTTCTTTGTCTGCTATTGTGAGGTATTGCCCATCGGACCAGCCAACGGCATACAAAATAAGATCCTCACCAGCGATCTCTCCCAAAGACCCAAAGAAGTCCTTAGACTCCTCCTGGATGAAAGATCGCAGAGCTTTGCCCATACTTGCCCTCCATTCTCTCAAATCTTTTGTCGAGCGTGTAGCCAACACTTCGACGACCTTTCGCTCCTGTTTAGATCTGGGGTTCTTACTCCGGGGCATGCTCGAAGTTCTCCACTGCTTTGACGAATTCAGGATCCACGGCGTCTACCAGAACATTAAGGCGATACGTCTCACACTTCTGTTTTAGCGCATCTCCGCCACCTTCGTGCCGCTCCACCACTTTTAACAGATCTCCCTCAAGTACGCCGAAAGAGTTCAGGATGATATTGGGAATCTAGATACTCCCAGGTAAATTCTCGCCTCTTCGGTATGATTTTTCTAAGCAATTTGCTGGCGTTATATCTGAGAAAAGAGAAGACGTTCTTACGGGCTCGGGTAGCTTCAACTGCTGCGCGCCGTCCATTAGTAGGCTTGACGTAGACTTTGCGTCGGGTGCGACGCACCGCACTGACTATTGTGCCTCCCGACGCGGCTCCACAGTGAGGGCATACTCCACCGTTATTATAGAAAGCATTTACGCTAAGTAGCTCATCGCACTTTACACAAAATAGAGCTACGTGCCAACTACCGTATTTTCTCACTTGATGAGCACCTTCTTGATTACATCCGCGAGGGCTTTAAGACCCTCTTGGGTATCCACATGATAGAGTCCTACTGCGAAACCTTTGTGCCACTCGGTAGGAGAAGGGCATCCGCAATGCCCATCAACTCGAACGTGTAGCGGATACTCTGAGTGCAGTTCCTCTGCGATCTCTGGCGGTATACCCGGTCCTTTTGCTACCCAATATCGCCAAGCTCTCTCGAAAGACCAGGGACTTACTGAGCCGAGGATACTTGTATTCACCTCGCCGTCTCGATCAAAAGGGAGATGGTTCACTTTTATCCCAGCGCTTTCAAGCTCATCTATACACTGGGCATCGGTTTCCTCTTTTTCTCTGCCTGCTAGATTTTCCAGAAAAGTAGTGGTCGTCATGTTTTTGCTCCACAATTTGAGACGTGCTCTGCCCACGGAGGCGCTCCGCATGTAGAACAATGGCCTCGTTCAACCGCCGCCGTACGTTGCTCGATATCGAAAGCGCTGAGATACATCTCCATGAAGATATCAGCAGTTTTCTTTGATGGTCTGTACGTGATCCACTTGCACCGGAAGGCGATTGCGAATCCTTTTCCAAGAGTCAGCATCCAGAGCGAGAAGGAAACGTCTTTGCTGAAGAGAAGAGTTAGTTTCGTTATGCCCGCCCAGCTAGGCCCCCAGGTCTTGGCTTCAAATGTCTGCCCGTCGCTCATGATTGAATAATCTTCTCAGCCTCAACGGGCTCATATAGCAATCTCACCTTATCGACCCAGGCTTGGGTTTTGGCCTTCGCCATGATTCTCTTTCGCCCGTTCATGCACTTACCCACTACTCCTTCAAACGTCACATCAAGTTCGCCGTTGCGGACTGTTTCCACTAATCCTCTCGTCCAATTGAAGTAGCCGAGATAGTTAGCAGTCGGCACAATTGAGCCTAACTCCACAAAGCGCCTAGGATCGACGAAGCCTTTTTTGTAGACATTCAAATCTATCAATGTGAGGTTTTTTTGATCCTTTGGATCATGGACGCCAGCGAAGCTATTCTCGCCCCAGAATTCTGTGAACGCAACGCAACTACTCCACCGCTCTTTACGGGCATATTTAGCCAGAGGGTCGGCGAAATCCCTCATGAAGATCTCGATCGCGGGCCCGAAGTCTGGATCACTTTCATCGAACAGACGACTGCGTGTGCCGAACTTGTACCAGCCCCTCTTGCCCCACCATTCCCAGCGCAAGTTAGAGCCGTCGAGCTTGTCGAATACGTGTGCTTTGAAAGCCCTGAAATTCTGTCCAGTTGAGGCTGCTATGGAGGGGTAAGATTTCATTTCTTGCTGATCGGCACAAGCGATCTGAAACTTTACTTATCAACTACGGTTTTTAGTACTTTTCCGCTCTTGTCTTTGTAGTATCGAATATATCCTATTCGCTTCTCATTTCTATAAAGCTTCCAAGTTTCGATAATCACCGCGCCTTCACATTTGAAGACAAATTCTTGATCGGGCCAAAGTTCTTTGAACCATTTCCGATCATCTCGGCACTTGCTAATTCTCGCATCTCTCTGGGTCCATGTGGGCGCAGTCGGTGTTGCTGTGGGTGTGGCCGTTGCGGTCGGTGTTGGTGTGGGTGTCTGAGCGCTTTTCCCATCATTACGGATTCCTTTTTCAGGAATTCCCGCACAACCGACTAGCAGCACAGCAGCCAAAATAATGACTTTCTTGTACCCTTGCATGCTACATTCCTTGGCTAATTCTATTCTATCCTTTCTTACGCCTTGCTAGGACGAATAGCAGCCCTGCCCCACTAGCTAGCGCCAATCCAGCGCCCGGTTCCGGCAGGAATTTGATCTTGAGGAACCCTACTCCTCCGGTATACTCATCGTCGAAACCCTGCCAGAGAGTCAGCAGCGGAGTTACCAGTTGGATAGTCCCTTCCCCACCCGGCTCGCGGTTATCGTAACCCGTGCCTTTCTGGAAGGTGTTGTGAACCCCTGTTGGAGCGCTCACGGTTACCATACCAGTGGTCCAAGGGAAACGATAGCCTTTCAAAACGGCCGAGGTATAGGTTCCCCACTGGGTATGGGAATACCGCCCCACGGCGGTCACGGTGAAGCCCTTACCGTCAATATCAAGATACGTTCCGGCCATCTCGTAGCGCCAGTCCATGGCTCCCAAGGAACACTGGCCGGGAGGGGCTTCCCGCATCCACCAACAGGTGCGGTGCGTTAGCGCTCCCAGCATCGCCATAGTACCGCCGAACTTATTTTTACCCCGCTCCACCATGATGGAGGCGAAGGCTGACTTGCCAATACCATAGGTCCGGCTGAAGCTGCTCCACAGACCCCGCGCGTATCCGAAGTATCCTTCGTGGTTCTGCAGGTCAGCGTAGGTGTAGCTGTAGAGGTAAGGATGGGCCCCAGCGAATTCCCCTGTCCGCTTCCCTCTCATCCCTGGGTACATTCTCCCGTCGGGCAGGGATTGAAAGCCGCCATCAGCCGCATCAGCCGCATAAATCGTAAACGCTCTGCCACGCCTCGGCACGGGGGCCCTGAGAACTCCTATCCCTGTAATAGGTTTGCCTTTCTGGGCCACCGTCTCTTCCGCCTCACATTCATCGGGATTGGGCTGCCCGTCGGTAGTAAAGAAGGCCGGGTTGCGATAACGAGGACCGCCCCTCTTGGCCCCAGGAGTGGTAGTAGAGCCGAAATGATCCGGCCGGAACCCGGCTCCGATCTGAGTAAGCGGTGTACAATACTCTCCGTTGGGCCAGAATGTACCCTCCCATCCACCACCAAGGGTGGATGTTCTCTTCGTCGGGGTGGAGGCGAATTCACAACGGGGTTCGGCAGCGTTGCACTGAATCCCCAGAGGGATGCCCCACCCGGTCTTGACCACTGGCTCGCCCGAGACTGTAGTGCGATCGTTTCCGAAGGCCTTGATAGTCCACGACCCTTCGTAAAGCTGAATCCCTGCTTGAGCTGAGGCACTGAGAAACAGTAATAGCAGAGTTACTACGGTTAAGCGGATACGCATGATGCGTTTCTCCTAAAGCTAATAAGCGTTGTGGTTACTTTATACTAGTTTCGACTTCAACTCCCCAGTACTTTCTCGCCCTGAATAGAGCTTTTAGCCAGATCTGACTGACCCGGGAAGTAGAAATACCCATCTTTGCAGCAACTTCTTCGTGGGTCCTATCTTCAATCATCAAGCTAACAACTTCTCGATCTCTAGGCGATAATCTCCCCAAGAACTGCTGAAGGACCTGTTTAGCGTGGATCCGATCAGTTATCTGTTCTTGGATCTTCCGGCCATTTACAGTCGCAAAGTCAGCATAAAGTCCATCACCTTTATCAACCAGTGGATATTCAGTGATTTTCTCGCCTCTTTGTTTGGCCAGAAATATCTCTTTCCGTGAGCGATTCCAGCGATTTAGGAGGATTCCTCTAATGTACGGCGTTGCGAAAGTAGAGAATTTGTAACCGAGACTGGGGTCAAATTTCTCCAAAGCGTAATGCAATCCAAGGACTGCCCAATTGATCAGATCGTCGATTTCCAGTCTCGGATCCTGGCGTGTTAGATAGTAATAGCTCCAGGCAATTTTGCGCGCTAGTCCCAAGTTATTCTTTACGTCTTCTGAATTGACCTTGTTTTTGATCTTATTTTTGGCGGGCATCTTCTATTGCAGCTCCAGCGAACATGCTTTCTATCGATAGTCAGTTAGAACTTCTACACCATTGCTTGTCATGAGGAGTGTATGCTCCCATTGAGCGGAAAGGCTTCTGTTTTTTGTGACGGCAGTCCAACCATCTTGCAAAAGCTCTGCTTCCCATCCTTTTGCGTTTATCATCGGTTCGATCGTGAACGCCATGCCCGGTTTGAGGACAGGCCATTCTGTGACACCCCCAAGCTCAACGACCATGTGAGGGATCGGAGGATCTTTGTGAAAGATCTTTCCTGTTCCATGCCCTGTGAACTGCCTAACCACTGAGAATCCGTGCTTTTTGGCGTGAGGCTCTATCGCCTCACCTATCACATTGATAGGGCAGTTCGGATATACAGCATCAATTCCCTTCCACATGCATTGATAAGCCACTTCTACCAGCTTTTCAGCTTCGGGGCTTACCTTGCCTACAGAGAACATGCGGCTTGAGTCGCCGTGGTATCCATACAGCTTCGGAGTCACATCCACATTGATGATGTCTCCCTCCACCAATTCCCGTTCGCAAGGGATACCGTGACAGACGACCTCGTTAATGCTGGTGCAGCAGTGCGCAGGGAAGCCATCGTAGTTAAGAGGGGCATTGATCGCTCCTGCTTCAGAGGTGCGAAGATCAACAAGTTCATCAATTGCCTGCGTGGTGACGCCCGGCTCGATGAGCTTCTCAAGCTCTTCTAACAAATCAAACGCCAATCGCCCCGCTTCACGCATCCCTTCAGCGAACTTCTTGGCTGCCCTACGATCTGCTCTAGACTTTGCCATTAATCCTTCTTTCGACCTACAACCCAGGCGAACGCGGAACAAATAACGCCGCCGGTAAGTAGAATACAGCCTCCCCAAGAAAAGAAGAGGAAGCTAGAGGAATCCTTGTTAGTTCCTAACATAGCCAGTGCTAGTGCTGCTATCCAAGATGCAAACCCAATGTGAATCGCATCCTTCGATCTCTTGATTATTGTACCAATAGTTTTTGAAGTCATGTCACTCCTCAACAGTTGGGGCAAACATCTCCCGAAGAGAACCTTTTGCAGCCGTCACAGTATGTTTGATTGCCTGTGAAAAATAGGTCGATGTTCTTTATCAGTTTATACAGTAAATAGCCCAATCGACTCATACGAAATGGCACCAGCAGCCAATTTCATCGTCATAATGCCAACTATTGGCCTTGAGTATTTTCTCTTCATCTGAATTTGCTTCGGAAGGGCCATAGATCACATCGTGGTCGGCTCCGCCGATGTGCTTTTGGCCGTTTCGAAACATCATTGCTAGCACGGGGATAATCTCTTCAATCATTCACCATCTCCTTCTTTTTCTTTTCTCTTCTCTTTCTCTTCAACATTTTCCGCACGTATTTCGCTATTTCACGTGGCGCGTCTCGAAGAGGCTCGTAGACGGGCTCCGTTTCGGGTGGGTACTTACTCCATTCAGCGCTGTAAATGAACTCCTTGCCAAACATTCGTATCGTAACTCTTCCGTCTTCCCCTCGACCATCACTCCAACTTTCAAATCTAGATCGCCAATCGTTCGGCCGTGCGTTAAATACAACCCAGCGATATTTGGTTATGTAACTGGGCATCATAAGCATTCTCGACAAGCGGGAAACAAGTCCACCCTCGTGAACACAAGCACGGTGCGGATCCGGTAGCAATTTTTGCGTTCACAAGTCTGCTTTGCCCACAAACGCCACTCGCCCTCATAGTTGAAAATGTCGCACTGGCCCTGCACTTCGTAGGCATGAGGCCATTTATGCCTTTTGAAGAGACACACCAGCGAAATCCCGAGGTGGTATCTTTGAGGACGCTTTTCTGCGTACTGATCAATCATACGAATTTCCTCAACACAGTATCCCAGATCAAATCTCCATCAAATTCGTTCTCGAATCTCTCCCTGTCAACAACTTCTGTGCGATGGGGATACTCGTCATCATTGAGTCGGTACAAGACCATAGGTTTCGCTTCGCACTCTGTTCCTGGCGCTCCGCAGGTGCATTCGTACGGCCACACTTCTATGCGAAGTACCTTGACGACAGCGTTATCCGCTTTGCGGCGATAGTAGTTACCTGCTTGCAGATCTATACCCATACCCACACCATGAGGACGTACGTGAGATAATGAACAAGCTGATCAATGCCTAGCCAAAACCAGAACTGGTGATCGGTGGTGGTGTAGCCTCTGCGTTTGTTCCACCACATCTTGAACCAGTCCATATGATAATGGACTTCCGCTTCGAAAAGAATCAGCCCAAAAAATGTCCAATGCCTGTCTGATGATGCAGATGCTGTAAGAATCCACATCGATGGTATGGCATGAACCAGAACATGAGCGATCCCGCCGGGATGCCCGTAAGTACCTTTGTTCAAGAACATCCAAGGAGGCTGTAGTTTAGTGAAGTCGCAGATAAAGTGCTTGACTACAAACAGTGTCAGTAGGATAAGTGCCAAGTGCTCTTGTATCATGCATTCCTCAAGGCAGCAGCACACTCGGTGCAGATGTCATTTTCTTGTTTTTCGGGCACTTCGTGCTTCGTGTGATCCTCACAAAGAAAATCTTCGCAGAAATCGCAGCAGTGTGTGGCGGGCTCGGCGCATACTATACAGCGCAGGGGATGCCGTATTAATTTAGCCATTTGTTTCCTCTTCGGTAGAATCTGACGAAACTTTAGCTTCGCGCTCGGCCTGCTTCTTTTTAGTGGCTTCGATTGCTGCTCTTCTACCTGTTGTGCCTTTCTTTCTGGCAGCCGGATAAGCGTGGAATTCACATATCTTACGGTTCGGAAGTGCGTAGCGATTGCACTGAGAAACCTCGCATTTTGAGTTCTCATGGAAGACTTGCTCGAAACGCCCGAAGCGCCCGGTTCCCTCACAAGCATCGCAACGGAGTTGCCCAGCACCTATCAGGCCAATGCCCCCACAAATAGAGCAGGGATCCTCAGCGTTCATTTTCCGCTTCGGCTGTTAGCTCCACACACGGCTCCGCACACATTACACTGGGATTAGACAGGTCCCAGCAGCTACAGCAGAGCAGACGCCTGCATATCACGCACCGTTTGCGAGATGTGACCGACTCCTGGCCGCAGGCTTCGCACTTCTTCACAGCAAAATTCCTCCAAATTCGTAAGCTTTTTGGCAAAACTCGTCGAAAGATTCTTGCTCGGGGAATTCGTAAGACGGGATTTCGATATGCAAGTATGCATTCAATTCCAATTCCACATCGAACTCATTCCCTACAAATTGAATGAATTCCTCGGCGGCTTTTTCGCTCACAAATGAAAGGACCAACTAGTCTATCTCCTCGTCCACCTTACGATCAACGTATTTTTCCCTGACTTCGTTTATGCGGTCAGTAGCCTCGGCTAGGTCAGCCCCTTCGTTGTCATTCAAGTCTGTGTCTAGTACGAGGCGCTTCAGCAAACCTACTACACGATCGAACAGTTTCAACGTATTTCTACTCATCATTGGTCTTCCTTTTGGTTGCGTTCACAGCCTTTCTGCGATCACTGAATTTTGGAGGTGTCTTCGCTTGTTGGAGAGGAAGCGACGCTCTGTAGCCTTCTAGGCCTCTATCCAGCCACGCACAGCGGCTGCTGTGAACCCAGCTTGTAGGATCTTGAACTTGAGAATCATGGTATGTACGATCAACCGTTCCCATGTACGCACAATCAAGCTCTTCAGCTTCGCACAATTTACGGCCCTCGTACACGAGGTCGGCATATTCTTCATCACTCAAATCAGGGGCGGGTGTGATGCCGAGCGTGACAAGGGCCGGGTCGAGTTTATATACCCATTTCTTACCATCCAATTTGGCTCCGAGTGCTTTACCAAGCTCCTCAGAGCCTGTGATGCCTAGATGATGCAGTATATCCGCCGCCTCCATAATCTCTACGTATGCTGCCTGAGGTAGCACACCCGAGGCAGACATGTACGAGGCAAGCTCGGCCAACTCCCCCGGTAGGTAAATATCCTCGTCAGAAAGATTACATCTGAACGTGCTCATGTGGAGAATACCCAAGCCAAGGTTACACCCAAACCCCCAACCACCACACCACCAAGGAACCCTAACAAGGCTGCTTCTACAGTAACTCTATTGAGATTTTTTGTTAAGTATTCAACGATTATCGCTGCGTTACTCACTGCATCAACAGTGACACAATGCTGTGAGGGCTCCCAGTCGAGGATCATTTGATTAATGGTTTCTCTCGGAACGCCGTGAGTGCTGCGCTCCACAGCCTCGTCGAGGGTTGGATGCAGGAGTTCCACGAAGGCCACGCGGTATCCAGCAGCTTGAGCCGCTGTCACGTAAGGCTCGTATTGCTGAACCTTAATGTTCGTATTGTCTACAACAACAACTTCCATTCCCTTCTCTAAAGAAGCTTTGAAATTCTCCAAGTTCTGCGCGTGGCGCTGCGGAGCCAATTCCAAATCGAATTTGTATTCCCCGTCAACCATGCACAAATCATCAGTCGAGTGTATGGCAGAGGAACCGCATATTACAAGTGCGGGGAGGTCCCAAGCTATGCTGCTTTTACCGCTGCCCGGAATGCCCCTCATAATGTAAACGTGTTTCATGTTTTTCTCCAACTCCGAGAAGCTCTCATTTGGTTGAATATCTCGTATTGTCTAATTGACATCTGTGAAGGATCCAATAGCTTTTTGGATGGGGCGTGGGCTCCTCTAGCTCCTCTGACACTAGCGTAGATTCCCCACACAGCGCATATTGTGGCAATGACACTACCTTCAATAGTAAGTTCGATTTCTGTCACGTCGTCTATTCTTATCGGTCATCTCTACGGAAACTTTAGTCTAACCGCCTTATTTCTTTGATATGCTGCGCTCTTCTGAGAAAAGGCCCCGCCGTGCCTATCGTCCGCGATGGGGCCGCATTCTCGCTATAATCCAAGCTGGGGATGACGTTCCTGAAAGTGGGGACGATCAACGCTGCGGCGATTCGTTCATTGAAAGGGGGCTGGAATGCCACAAAGGTGGCGGAGCGCCTCCGAGCGCGCCCGCTTGGCATCAGCAGCAGCCTAATGAAGCCAGCATTCAAGCTTATAGGCAAAAAGTCGCCAGGCGTTCTCCGGGGCAGGGTGGCCCAGTAAGTCTGAGCAGCACGGATCTTTTTATCACTCTTACTCAAGGAAAATACGCTTTGCTTTCAGCAGGCCGAAATCCTAATAACGCAGAAGACATGCAACTCACCAATGAGCAAATAACCGCCAGATCGCAAGCTCTACATCAAGATTTGGTCAATTCGGGGTATATGTTCACTCCTAGCCTCGGAAAATATGGCGGCGAGACGGAAGATTCTTTCCTCGTCATGGCTCACGAGGCAGATACGAAAGAAGCAATAGAGCTAGGCCAAAAATACCATCAAGACTCAATCATCGCTGCTGATTCTGGTCAGCAGCAAATGATCTTCACCACAGGTGAAAATGTAGGGCAGGCCTACATCGGCTCTGGTTTCGATCCTCTCCCTGATGAAGCGCCTGAGTACACCCGAATCGAAACTGAGGAAGGGCAATCCATCAAGTTCAGCTTACGCTTTGATTGGAATCGCCTTCAGAAGGCTATTGCAAAGCTTTTGCGATATCCGCGAGTGCGCGTATAGTCACATCGAGCGCTTCCCCGGGAGTGTCAAAGCCTCCCGTTCCCGTCACGGCAAACACTTTTGTTGTAGGAACAGAAACTCGGTACTTATTGTCTTCCGTCTTATACACCTGCAAAGCATTCTCACATATGGCTTCTTGTCGATTAGTTAGGAGCGAAAGCTCTGTTTGAAGAGAAATGAGAAGTGGCCCTAAAATGTAGGGGTCCGCATCATACCTCTTTCCTGCTCTCTCGTGAGAGGCCACGTCGTCGATAAGCTCCTCTAAGAAAGTCTTCGCGTTGAATATCTTCATTCTGTGCCTTCGTAATCTTGGGCTGTGTCTAGGATTTTGCCGTCCACTGCGAAAATGGTGCCTGTAGTTACGTCCACAAGGAATCTAACCTCGTAGAGCGCCGTTATGAGCTTGTCAGTCTGCTCATCTGTGAGCCCCAGTGCCTCGGCCGTGCCGCGTATGGAATCCTTCTCACAGTGCAGGTACTCGACAACTAGGGGCGGATCCCCATTGTAGCACTTGTATTCTGCTTCAGTAGCTTCCATACACGTGTATGGAGTCTCGATCGAGTTAACCTGCACGGGAGGGGATTCCTCGGAACTCCACACGTACAAAATTTTCTTATCTTTGACTGCTTTTCTATAAGTTACCATTAGTAATTCCTCCAACCCTGCCCCGGCCCGTTGCCGCGCTTAATGCGTTCGCGTTCAAGTTCTCTCGGGTCTTCGGGCTCAACTCGAATAGGCTTTCCCGCTTGGGCATTAAATACTTTCATTTCTCTTTTGTTTCTCTTCGTCTTCCGCCAACCCCTAAAAGCACGTACAATGACATCTATCGTGGGCCTTACCATCCTTGATTCCTTTCCTGTCGCCGGTAACAATGTAAAAGCTCTCGGCCCCACGAACCTTGCCAATCACAACGCCGACCGTATTTACGATGAAGTGTTCCCATTCCTTCTAGGTTATCTGTGCAGAGATTATTCCACACGTCATGCCAAACAACCGAAAACCGCTGGCCCTTCCGGGGCTTGAACTCGAAAGCGTCCGCTTCGATGATCTCCAGTCGCGAGCCGAAGCGGGTCTTCAGGGTAGGAGCCACCAGAGCAATCACGTCGGCCGACTTTTCGATCACCGTCACCTTATCAGCAGCGTATTGGAAATTGACCTCGCCGGAAACATGAGTGCAATCGCATCTCCCAAGGTCTGGATATTGCATACAACTTTGGCATTGAAGTTCAACTTTTAAGACGGCGGCAGTGACCATACCAAGCCCCAAACCGTTGATGAGGACGTGCCCACCACGCCTACGCGCCTCGTGAACCACTATCATGTGATCTCGTATCTCATCAGGGGTATCACTCATAATCAGACTTTGGCCCCTGTAGAGGCCAGTGTAGCGCCCCTCAGGCACACTTCTGCCAGTACCACCAGCAATTGCTCTGATCGTCCCGAAGCTCGCGGCCTTCTTGTCTACTTCGAAATGCTCGATCTTCCAGTCACCGCTGGTCCCCTCGGGGAGATTCACCTTCCAGCCATCTCGCCAGCTTCTCATGTGAGATCCTCATCCGGGCCAAGCTCGCCCTCCTCCGGCTGAAAGTGGAACCAGCCGGGAGACTGAAGCATCTTCAAGGCCTCACGAATGATCTCGACAGGGGGTCCGGTCAACTCCTCCAAAAAGGCTTTCGCCCCCGCTCTTTCCGTGACGACCGGAAGAGGCAAGTGTTGAAGCAGCGCTTCCACCACTTCATCATCTTGCATGATGTCTCGAATGGCGGCTTTTAACTCAGTTCTAGTGAACTCTAGTCCCATAGCTATTACATCGGCACTCGGAGTCGAAACTTGAGTCCTAATTTCAGTAGATTTTTAGAATATCACAGCGGTCATAATATTCATCCATGACCTTGTGAAACATAGCCCAGGCTTCTTTGCGATCGAGATCATCTGATAAATTGAGCATGATGAAAGTGAGACCCTTCACGGCCCCATCCCTGTGTGTTTGATCTAGACCCAACCAAGAATCACGTTGGATCATCTCATGGAAAACCTGGGTTTCTGTTTGGAGGTACTCCAGACTGAAAGCCAGTCGGTTCACCCGTACTCTGCCCATGATCGAAAGCCTTCGTATCTCCAAGCCGAAAACCGTTTCGGTGAGATACTTAGACCATAACCATGCCAGTCCTTTTCATAAAGCAGATTTCGAAGTTTCTGAAGCTTCCTCTTCTGCGAGTCGTTTTTCCATTCTTTTCCACAGCCAGAGAATATCTTTTTCTTCGAAGCATTCGTACGCATGCGATTTCCAGCATGCGGCCAAATTGGCTGCTATTCCGCAGGGCGCTCGGTTTGCTTCTCTAAGACAGGCGTTCGATTTTTCAGTAAGAATCGCCCGTCGCTCTTCAATTGGGGTCGCACATCCAGCAATTACCAGCACGAGTACAGTCACGATCTTTGCCAGATTCGCTCCGTCCATGTTTTGTTGCCTCTATGTTTTTGTTTCGTTGCAGCTATCGCTTCACGACGCCGAACGGGTTCCGGTGGGTTTTCTATCAGTAATATCTCTTGATAAGCATTGCAATGATAGCAGGAAGTTTCCCAATCCACACTATAAGGAGGCAAGAATCCACAATCTCCGCAGTGAGAGCATTTAGGTGGAGCTTCCTCAAAGGTCTCTATATCCGTACCCTTGTTAAACCCGGCGATGAACTCTTCCTCTGCGCTGGGATAGGATCCCGGCCATAGCACCCACATACCTAAGGCCACGACCATATAGAATAGTACTTCTAGTCCTAAGGGCATATGACTTACTTACAGTCTTCGCACAAGCAGCAACCACCGTGCTCGCCTTTGTAGGTTCTTTTACAGCGGACCGGTTCTTGACAACACGGGCTGAGCAAATCCGAGGGCGCTTTTTCACTTATTGTATCCCCGCAATCGTCACAAAAATACTCTGCGTGGATCGGTTGACGACGAGGCCGAGTACCTTCCCATCGCTTGAAGTTGCCGGATAAGCTGAATACTTGATTCCACACACTAGCGTAGGCGGGGAAGCCTTCTCCACGAGGCTCACCAGTCTCACCGTTAATGTAGAAAAATACCCCGGATACTTCCACCTTCAATTCCTTCCCGAGTGTCATACGCTTGGAGTCCACACGCAGCACGTGACGATCCCCTACTGCATTTATCCATTCGTAATCCCTTCCCACCTGAATCAAAGAAAACAGCTTCAAGGTCTCTTCTTCTTGCTTGTATGCATAAACACGCTGCGCATCGTTCATGAATTATCCTTTTTCAGCAGCCTAAAAACTCGCCGCCATCGCTGTATCTCACGCCGCACCATTCGCAACTGTCGTAGCTACCGTCGAACCAATTCCGGCCAGCAGGATCAGGAACATGTTTCGTCGGACCATGCACATTAATACCGCACAGAAATCTTCGCCATGCTGTAGTTTTTGATGGGGCCAAATCTACATGCGGGACACAGGAGTCTAAAGAAAGGGAATCTCTAGGATCGAGGAAGAACTCTGAGCAGTCGTCGCAAAGCCTTGCCCATCTTTCGCAGGACTTTGGACAAACTATACAATAATTCAGTTCATCGATCAAAATTGCGCTCATGCTGTCTTGCCTTCAGCGTCGGTGCTCCAAAATCCCCACTTGCTGAAGTGGTCGTTCTCTGCATCAATCACAGCCTGACGAAACGGCCGCAGATCGGCGAAAGCTGTTCCCTCAAATCTCTGCAACCGGCCCTCAGCGTCACGGACAAGCTCCTTCGCCTCGTCTAGTCGAAGCTGGGCCTTCTCTAGAGCCTCAACGTAGGCGCTTCGCCCTTTGACAGCCTTCGTTTGCGCCACTTCAAGATTTTCTGTGGCTACGTCCAGATTTGTCATGATGTCTTTTCCTTCCGCTTTTTCTCTGCTTGTTTGATGCTTCTGTTTATCGACATTTGCATGCCATCGGGATTTGTTATCGCGCGCACACGCTTTAATTTCACTTTGTCGGGCTGGCTGATCTCACTTACTATTTCCTCATCGGTCAGCCCTTTGGCTGCCAACTCTTCGATAAGCTGATTCAGCCTGTCCCTGTCCATGCCTGTCCCACTCGACTAAACCGGCCGAGATCTAGACGTTCCATGATCGCAGAATTCGCTTTGAAATAGCTGTCTTTTAATTCGATTTCGCGCAACTCGTAAAACTCGTCGGCATCGGGAAAGTAGTTGAACCGGACCCGGGAGTCTCCGATAGAATCTCGGTTCCAGAGAGGAATTCCTTTGACCCCAAAACTTTGCACCTTAGGATGATTCCTTATCGCTCTGATAATACCATCAGTGTCGAAATCATTCGACCCAAGTTCGATGTGAAAACTGCGATAGACAGGATCCCCATTCAGATCGTATAAATATCCATCCATCACGGATGAGTCGCGCACGAGGTTTTTGAACAGTTCCTGTTCCGCGTACCAAAGAGCGCTGCAAGTTTCATTCAGATGGCTAGACATCCATTGAGGATGGTTCACGTAATCGTCAAGGCGCTCGTTGCTTACACCGAGGTAGAATTTTTCGTGAGGAATCTCGCGCCACTCAAACACGAAATCTGTATTCCCCCACTTACTGACCAGAGGGGCGAAGTCTCTCGTGCGCATGGCAAAGCCCGGCACAAAAGGAATCTGCGCAGTTATCTGAAGCTCCACCACCACAAAATCTGGGAATTCTGTGATCGTAGCAGTCTGAGGCGCTAGCCTACTGACTTCGTAGATGTTGGGCTTGCTCATTTCAGTGCCTCTTGAAGTTGCTTAAGAGTCTCGGGCGTCAATTCAACCTTCTCGGCTAGCCAACCTGGGAAGTCTTCGATCGCAAGGATTGTGAGCACAGCAGCCTCAAGACGAGATTCTCGGGTCAAAGGCTCAGCGCGCTTCACGATTTCTGACATGGCTGTAGCAGTCTGGCGATCATATCCTCGATCTTCGAAATCCGAGATTTCTCGATCGCCCTCTTGCCGCATGATATCCAATTCGCTCATCTTGCCCATATTCTTCTATTCGGAAGAATGGAGCGAAACTTTAGTTCAATCGAGTGAGTACTTTGGTCGCATAGACCACGGGCAGGGTTTCGCCGTTGCGGAGCCTTTTGGCAATATGATGCGGCCCCCAATTGTATGCGGCGACTGCGGCGTGCTTGTTTCCGTCGAATCGCGCCAAGAGCTTGCTGAGGTAATACGCGCCGAAACGGACGCTTGTTTCCGGTCCGTGTAGCATTTCTACGCCTTCCCACTCAACTCCCAAATCACGAGCGATCTCGCGCCCTGTAGCTGGCATGATCTGAGTGAGCCCTCGCGCACCTACACGGCTAATTGCCATCGGGTTGCCTGTGCTCTCCACACGTATGAGAGAGACCATAAGCCAAGGATTCACGTCAAACTCATTGGAGTAGTTTTCAATGGAGTGCGCGATTAGCTCAGCTAGTTCTCTATCGCTCGTGAGTCCTAGATCGATCGAGATTTTGTCCACAATCATCCGCCACTGCTCGGAGGAAAGAATCCCACGGGCCTTGCTTGTCTCTATTTTGGGAATTTCCACAGGCTCCCGCAACTCGGGACCGTAAGCGAGGCCTAAGATCAATGCGAGGACCGTCAAGATAGTGAGTAATCGTCTCATATTTATTGTATCGGCTCCTGCGATTGAAACTGTAATCAGAGGTAGGGCATAATCCAAATTGTTGCAAGAACAATTGCAATTATTAGTCCTATCGCGATTTTGCGCAAGCTACTTTCCTACGCAGCGTCCATTGCTTCTTTGATTTTGTAGAATTTCTTGTGGACACGATCCGTGTCCTCTATGCTCAAGAAGGCACAAGACCAGAAGATCGGATACCCGTTGATAGAGCGTCCCGCTGTTTGATCGCGACCATGCGAATTGCGGTATCTGGCGTAGATCATGCCCGGCGGGCTCTTTTCGAGAGCCCCGCGAGTTTCTGGATTCGTGATTCCGAACGCAAGAGGCATGAAAATCATAGGGAGAAGGTTTGGCTTATCTCTCTCAGCAACATGAAACTCTGTGAAGATTTCGTTCTTGTAGAGGCCGAGGGCAAATTCTTTCACCTGCTCGTCGGTAAGTCGGCTCTTCGCCCAGTCATAGGGCTCAGCATCCCGTTGCAGCGCCTCGTCGTTAATCTCGCTCCTACTCCTAGGCATCTTGTCTCAATTTCTCAACGACCGTCTCAGCAATTTCGTCCACAATGCCTTCAACCTGCGAAGCGTCTTCGGGTTTGGTAGTGTTTGTGCTCTCAACAGATCCGCCTGCTTCGATGATCTTCTTCTCGAAGACTTTATCCATAGGATCCGGGTCTCGCTCTTGTTCCCAGATCCACTCAATGTCAGTTTTGCCGCCGTGGCCATGCACATTCTCAGCGTTCTTGATGCTACGGTAGACTACTGTGCTGCCATCGAGTCCCAGCCACACCACAATACACGTACCGTCTGAAGCCTCAAAAACATCGGCCTTATGATCGCCGGTGCCCGAGACCCCATGCACGTCTTCATGTCGAACTAGCTTTCCTACACGCACACTCATGTCGGCACCTCTCGGTGTTTACTCTTCAAACTTTAGTCTAGTTCCAATAGAAATAAGCAACTGTGTCATCTAACTCGCTGATTTAGGAACCCGGCCGTCGCCATTGGCCCACGCCTCAAGATCGGCGAAAGAATACCAGCCGAAGTTGTTGGACTGCTGCTGGCAGGGATTCAGCCAGAACTTAACCTCAGATTCTTCATCGTCCTTCCATTCGGGACGGAGAGCGAAATATGAGCAATTCGCTTTCTTGAGCGTATCTTTGATGCCGCTTGCCTCAACGACTTTCTGCAAGCGCTCTTCGGATTCATCCCTCTCCAAAATTTTCGCTTTCGCCTCATCGTCGAAAGATGAATTGATGGCGAAAAGCAGCCCATTCCCAATCCAGGCTTCGGCTGGAGCCATTCCAAACACAATTTCGCAGCGTTTGAAGGCCTCGTGCAAAGTTTTGAGAGCAGTGACGTTTTCGGTGCCCCGAACGTGGATGGCGAATTCGCCCCCATCCCACGCAGCAACAAAATCGTCTTCTGGTTCTGATTTGCGATGATCGTAGTCGTAAAACTTCAGTGCTTCATGGTTCCTCAATTCGCTGGCTTTGCGAACCTCTGTATCGAGAGTTGTTGGGGAAATAAAGGTCACGCAGGACAGGAGGGCCTCTTTGCCGTCACGAGATTGATAGAAACTCAAACTCTCGGGCTTGATTGTCATGCGGCGTGATTCTAAACCCTTAGACGCTGCCTGCCCGACACCAAAATCTCTCTTGAGTCTTTCCACGCCCCACTCGTGCTCTGCCGTAAAGTCGTACCCCAAAGCCACGGCCCACAAGGTACCGGCGTCGCCGTAAAGAAAACCTTTGTCGTGCATACCTCTTCGCATTAGACTTCCTCCTCGTTTCCTAGTGTTTCGAAGGTCATTAATCATTTCTCCTTGAGTGCTTGAATCAAGAGAGGCTCTTCACCCTCTCCAGGCTCGGTAGTTGGAATTTCTGTTCCAAGAGCCTTTCCGAAAAAGGCGTCACCTTGATTGAACCGCTGACCTTGCTGCAAATCTAGCTCTGCAAAGAGCTTGGGGATCTCGTACTCGGATGCCCACTCGGTCAGCTTTCCTTTGAAGAATTCCACTTCGGCATCATCGGCACCGACCCACTCCCCTTCTTCATCAAAACCATAGCAGCCAATTCCCACCATGCCTTGAATCGAATCATCATGCTCATGACCAGTCCACACAACTGCGTAGATCCCGCTTTTGGGTCCGCGAACAGCCCGGATATGAAGTTTTCCGATTGTGAGATCCCCTTCATTGAGTTCCATGATGGTGGGCTCTACGTATGACAACCCTTCTCTCCACATTTGAGGATCTCGAATGTATATCCAATTCTTGTAAATTTCTGCTGAGGTTCCATGGGACTCGAATGACCCATCAGAAGCCTCACCCTTGTGATTCAACGCGAAAGTGTCCCAGTTCGATAGCGCCATTACAGCAGCCCTAATTTTTGCTTCGTCGCAGCTATCGCTTCATGACGCCGAGGAGGTTCCGGGTTCTCCGCAGTGACCCAATCAATTTTGATCCCTCGGGAGAAGGAAGGCTTAGTGTCAAACTCTGGCTCACCAAAACCATCAGTTACTATTTGTATAGAGGAGAAACCGAGCCTCTTCGCGTGGGCAAAAACCGACAAGATGTTAGTTCCACCGCCGCCATATTGAGGTCGTTCTGCATACACTTCTTCGGCGAAATGAAATACTGGCACCTGCGCGGAACGTTCGTGAATAGAAAGATCTATTCCTTGGAGCGAGTTACTGCAGTCCAGATAAGTAGCCTCGTGCGGACAATTCGTCTTCCCTCTCATTACCAATTTCTCCCTGCGCCTGCAAAGTACATCCCGTTGAAGTTAGAGTCTCGGGGGCCAAAACTCTCCGTGGCGTAATTGGAACCTCCATCGAAACCCTTGTTATCTTGATTGTATTCGTCATTTCCAATGATTTCCCCGCCCGTTCTTTTTGTCCAATCAGTGACTCGCCGAAGATTGGCGAAAAGGGAAATCACTACGGGGTTGCTGCGGGCCGTCTCGCAAGCGTGATTGTTCTCGTCCACGGAGTAGAAAACCGTGTGTTTCTTGTTATCGAAAGCGATTGTTACTCCGTCCGTAGGATACAAAACCGCACTTTTGCTGGTGGGCAAGAGTTTGAAATCTTTTCGTTTCGGCACGTAAACCTTTGCGGAGCCTTGCTTTGTGATGAAGTAGGCAACCTTTGCGTGATGCTCTCTCGCCCAATCGGCTCGATTAAAACCTTGCTTTCGAAAACCGGTCGTTTTCGCCATCTCGTAAGCCCTGCGTGCGTCTGCGAGGTTTTTGTTTTGCGCACGATTGTATGACGAGATTACAGCCGCCCTGACGGCGGGATAGCTCTCCCGAGGAATTCTGATGGTTCCTTCTTCCCACTCATTCCTCGACATGCTTTTCCTCTCCTACTATCTTCGACGAATTTCGAGAGAGAACGCCCGATTGAAGATCGCGTTTCGCAATGCTCACAAGCTTGCGGCGACCGGGACCGTAATCCTCTCCTCTGGAATGAGTAACCTTGACGAGTTCCCAAGGCTTGCTGCTTCCCAAAGCTCCCAGAGTAGAAAACTGCTGGAATGCGTTAGTCTTGTGACGGCTGAGTCCGTCTGCCACAAGCTCATCATTCAACTCGGTCGTCATTTTGAAAAACAATTTACGCAGGTTGCGCATGCCATCCGAACGCCAGCAGGAATCGTGATTGCTGGTGTTGAGGAAATTTTCGATTTCAATATCATCCCACCGCTCAAAATCACGTGTCACAGCTACGAAAACCGAGGTATTGCTAGTGAAGAGTGTATGCACTATAGCACTCGCATCGTACATTTTGCTGTTGAGGTATAGACTCAATCTGAGATCTAAAGTGGTCATGAGTCCAGGCTCCGTGACGGTATCGCAACCGGAGGATTTGTAGTCTGGATACTCACGAACCGGAGAACGGGGGCGCAAGGTATCCCAGAGCGTGCAGATAAGATGATCGACCTCTACTTGAAACATTACAATTCCCTCCCATCAAATTCGAATTCGCATGAGTCCCAAATCCCCTCTTCTGCTTCAGAAATCAGACTCTCCTCTACACTGTCAATCTCTGCCTTATCGAAGACGCTTTCGGGCAGTTTGATGTGATCGTAGTCGCTCAACTGTTGCCACGTGAGCGGACGAATACGCCATCGATTTTTGTAAGCGAGCACGATTCTATCACGCCACTTGATGTAAAAAGGTCTGAAATCTCCGTACAAGGTATAAGTGAGATCTTCCACGTCTGCGCCGCTTTCGCCCCAGCCGCGATTTCCGTCGGCGTCTGCCCCATAATTCGGGTCGCTCCAGATGTTAACGGAGCCTTCGGCCTCTACTTCGAAGTAGTCGAGCAAGCCATCGTACTGGCTCATATCAACCTTTTCGCCTCGCCAGTTGATCGGGCGCTCGACTTCGATGTATGTGGTCGCCATCGTCATGATTTACTTATCGACCTATCTTCCTGAAACTTGAACGGCTGGGCTCTCAAGAACTGGATCCTTTTGCCGGAGCCGGGAGCTTCGGTCTCAAGCTGATCCGTGGGATTGAGCGCTGTGATGAATTTTCGCCGCGCCTTGCCGACTTTGAACTGGTCCGTAAAGCCTTCTTTTATCGGCTTGTTCCACCCGTTCTTGCGTGCGTCTGATACGCTCCTGAATGGACCAATCTTCGCCAGAACGTGCGCCCAAGTCGTGCCCGGGGTGACGAACACGAACACATCGTCATGGCGCAACGGACCGAAGAACCCTTCGAGATCGCTCTCGAAAACGTTCCCCGTCCCTACTATGATGTTGACCTCGCCCCAATTCTTTTGGATTTCCGTCTCGGTTTGCTCGGTCACGGCATCTAGATGTACGAAATGCATGTCGCCTCCCATTGAGTTTATCGGAAAGGGGGCGTGAAACTTGAGGAGCCTGTCCCTAGGAGTTTTCCACTCATTGCGCCCTCGATTACAGTCACACCGAAAACGGCGCAGCCCAGAAGTATTGAGGCCAAAATGACCACAGTGGCCCACTCAAACAATGTGAGAGACTCTCGGACGGTTTTGACACACACCGATTTCACTATCCAGAAAAATCCACATGCGCAGACGAGACTGAAAAATATCATCAGTAGGATTCCTGCTTCAATCACTGGTCAACCTCTTCTTCCAATGCTTGCGCATCAGGCCACGGTGGACCCGGCTATTGGCTTTGTCAAAACTAGAACCGACGGCATGCAGATTAATATCGCCTCCGTATACCTCGATCAAGTACATGCCCACCGCTACAGAACGGCTCCAGCCTGCGCCGCAATGGACGGCGAAATCTTTGCTGTTCGCGGCGTGCTTCTCCACAAATTCATGGATCGCGTCCACGTGTTTGTGATTGAACGCCACGAACTCGGGAAAGCTTTTGCTAATCTTCACCACATCGTCAAACTCTAGCCGCAGTACATCTTCCCAGCCGTCTTTGAGAACGGCTGGCTCGTTGGGAGCGCTGATCGAAATCATGACAGTGCCCTCGGTGGGCTCTAGATCCACGGCCTGCTCTCGATTGTAAACGTCAACCTGCATCTTTTACCTCTTGTTGTAGAGCCTCTGTTAGCTTTTCCTTGAGCAAGTCCAGAACGGTGCGCGGAACCCGATCTTCGTAAACCTTTGCGACTTTGGCCCCTTCTTTCTCCAACGCTGCTACGGCTTCGTCTATAGCCATATTTGGCGACAAAGGGGCATTGTCGCGAGTGATTGAGAGCATATCCTCAGTGCCGATAAAGCGCGGCAAATCCTCGTAAAAACTATTGGCGTCTTGGAGTTTCCAGCCCGTCAAGAAACGAATCGCCTTGAGAATCTGTATCTTTCTGTCGCTCCCCTCCAGCATCATAATGCCAGGGTCATTGTAGGGATCCTCTTTCTCGTCAATCTGCGCTCGCAACAGATCAGCAACGTCCAAACTCACGTGGAGAAATTCTGCCTTCAAGCCCTCGTAAGTCGAACCTGAACCTCGGCTTATCGCGACGTTCTTTAGCTTCAAATGGAGCATGTTTTTCTTGAAAATGATCTTTGATACAGGCATTTCGCCTCCAGCTTTCTTATCGCCATTTCGCCGTGAAACTTGAGGCCCACCGGAATGTTGCAAGGGAGGCTCCGGTGGGCCTCGGCTAGACGTGAATCTCAAGCCTATCCATGAATGGCAAGGCGCGAACCTACAGGCACGTCGATGGTGTCGAGCAGCGCTCGAATATCTCGTTTGGCGTGGTTGATGAATACCAGATCAGCAGGGTTCGATGAAGACGCCAGGGGAATAACGCTGGTAGCTTCCAGCCGTGCCTCAATCTCGCGAAGTTTTTCGTTGTCGATCATGCCTTAGTTATCGACCACTTCGCTTGAAACTTGAACCGTCCAGAAACTCGCATCGGGATGCAATCGACCCTTGAACCGCAGCGGGCAGGTCAGATATAGAATCGACGCGAGCGCCACCGACATAGAAGGGTCCAAGAGTACTCTGCGTTCCACGAAGCTCTTTCTGTCCGTCGGCTTCGATGGCCCACACTTCATCGTCAATGACGGCAAAGAATCTTCCATTCGCGTATTTGTAAACCGCTATGCCTTGCGTCATGCCGTCTCGGCCTTGTGGCGGTCTCTCAGAATCATTGTGATCGCGTCTCGGTATTCGGTCGAAAGAAGGCCTTGGTTGAAAAAGAGCCTCTTCAAATGATCGTCGTCAAGATCGTCGAGACACTTCCATTTTACGCGAGGAAGTGGGGTTCCAAAGAAATAGTTGTTTTCCATGGCGTCTTTTCCGTAGGTGCCCCATACCAGATATTTGGCTTTTTCTAGAGTCATTTTCCACTCTCTGAGAGGCATATTGTCGGACACGTCCCATTGCCACGGAAATGCTCCAGCGCGTCGTCGAGGCTGTAGTCGTCATCGAATTCTTCGCTGTGCTTGAATTTGTCGTCCATGCTGTCGATGCGATGGCAATGGACGTAAATTCCTTCGCAGCCATCGAGGTACCCAAGCTGTAGCTCATCGTACATCTTTTCCCGCCCATAATCGTCGGAAGGGTATTGACTCGGAATCACATCGAATGGCATCAGCCAGTAGCTCGGCGTAAATTCGCAAAGGTGAGTCTGCTCTTCTGGATCGAAAGCGTAGAGGGTGTAGATCGTCCCCCCCGCACGCTCAACAAGCTCCGGTTGAGTCCAGTCGCCGGTTTCGTCTAAAGCTATTACTGTATACGTTTTCATGCTGCCTCCCTTGCATTTGTTATCGGCGTATGCGCGCGAAACTTTACTCTATCCAGATAGAGTTAGCGTCCGCGTAATCCCACAAGCATTCGATGATAGCGTTCGCCCGCTCCATGTCATATTCTTTGTCGTCGGTATCATAGAAATCTTCCATGTCGCCGAAGGCTTCGAAATTAATGAAACATCTATGTTTAGAAATGATGGAATGAATTGCCTGAAGGTTCTCGGCAGAACTGTCTCTTTCGGGATCGAAGGCGTCGAGGCTAGAGCGAATACCTCTGACTACGTGTCTCCAGTTCTTCATGCTCTGCTCCTCATGCGACTTTGAGATTAGGAAACTGTTTCCTTTGCTTTCTGATGTACTTGAGAGTTTCGGTCGGATGATGCCACGAGTCGCGACAAGCCGAAGCCACCAATTCCATTTTTGTGTGCTTGTGAATCGCCGTCTTGTCGTGGTGTCCGTTGCTCTTTGCGGCGTCTTCGCACATTGAAAGGAAAGTTTCTTTCACACACTCGCTCGTGTAAACACCACAAAACCGCATCTTACTAAAGCTTTGAATGAGCCCGCGCTTCCACGCGCGTTTGATGGCCCGATTGAGTGGCTCGCTCCCGTCAATATGACCCTTTCTTACATGAAAGGTCAGCGGGTAATTTTTCAGTGCTTCCAGAACGGTCTCTAGTGTTCTACCACTGCCTTTGAAGGTGAGTACGAAAATCGCCTCATGCTTCGACTTTGCTCGTTCTACGAGTTTCAGCACGCCCCTCTCAGCACTATAAGCTGTAGGAATGAATCCATACTGCATGTCGATGATAACCAGAGCCATGCTATCTGTCCCACGTCCAAAATATGCGACGTGCTTCTGTTTCATCCTCGCTCACGCCGATCAACACGTCATAAAACTCGTCATGCAGCGTAGGAGCCTCGTTTGGGGCACGGAAACGCTGCACCAGCGTATTCAGCGCATCTTCCAAGCATCCCGCTTCATCCTCACCCTCGCCTGGGAGGGCCAACGTAAATACACGTTTCATTAGCTAAACTCCGTGCTCGATGTAGATGCTGCTCTTGAGATTCAACAGTTTCAGGCCCTTCCTCAGCAAGAATTCGATCTGTCCTACGTCCTTCATTGTCGCCTCCCTTGCATTTCTTATCGGCGAGTCTGCCTGAAACTGTAGTTCGGATGGCCCACAGTACTTTCCCCTCGCGCACGAAGGGAGCCGCCCGGGCCACGGCTGCGGAACATAATAGTCTGTCGGCGCAACGCGGGCTCTTCAGTGTCCCTGCCCAACCGCTTTTCGCGGGATTGGGTGTTAACGCCGCCCACTACATACTTACCCGACTCAGATCCGTAGCAGGTTTGATCCAAGACAAGGGTTTACATTCACGTCATTTCAGTACTCCCTGGCGTAGCCTCATGAAACTGTCACGCGGAACGTTCTTGTCACGATCGGAGGCTTCTTATTGCATTCTCTACACCCGATAACCAGCCTGCCGCCCCTCAAGCTACAGGGGCCGCAATATACTTTCCCGTCAGTCCCTTTGAACATCGTTGGGAATTCCGCATTGCAACAACTACAATGAGTTTTCACTGTTTCCAGTTTATCGTTAAGCATTGAACCTTCTACGTTGGCGTAGCTGGCGTAGTTCTCTCTCGAAGTCGCGCTTAACCTTCAGATCCTCATTCCAGTTGAATAGATCGGCCGAAACAGCCTCCCGGGATAGGCCAAGCGCGAGAAGTCCCACGGCTGCATTTACCGACCGGTCCGTGAGCAGGGTAAAACCCCGCTCCTTAATTTCGTCTACTACCCACTGACGTGACATTTCGGGCTTGTTACGCATTGAACCTCCAAGCCTCATCTTCGGTCACCTTAACTCCCGCCCTTCGCTCCAATTCTTTCCATTCCCTCGTGAGTTGTCGATGGCGGCTACTAACCTCTCTGGCGGAGCACTCGCCATCGCAACTCAAATTCTCAGGCGAAAGGCGGCTCGCGAGACCCACGAAAGCTTCCTTGATTTCCGGGGTGAGGCCTTTGGTGAACTGCGGGGTTCCGAAGATCTTGATCTGGTGAGGAGAGAATTTGTACGTTTTCCGATCCCTCATTCGAATCGCGAGAATCGGAAACTTCGGATTGCGTCTCTTGAGACCGATAATTTGGTAGGTCTCGTCGCCTCTCTTGAATTTGGTGCCTAGATCCGCAGGCTCGAATCCATAATCCTTGGCGTGGCGCTTGAAGGCTTCGGCTTCACGACTCAAAGTTTCGCCTTGTGCGTTCGGAGCAGCAATTTCGAATTTCAGGGTAGCGTTGCCCCCGTCTGGGGCCCAACTACCTCCCTTGTATTCGACTGAAACTCCGTGTTTGATCGCGACTGCGGCGAGCGCAGCTTTTGCGTCGTCCGTGAATCCTCGAAGAAACGCTCGGTTGATTTTGCCCATGTCGTATCCTCCCTTGGATACTTTTATTATCGGCCTATTCGTCCGAAACTTGAGGCGGCGGAAGAGCGGCCTTGCGCGCCTCCGCACGGTCACGCATGACTTCGAATTTCTCTGCGAGCGCTGCGCATTCTAGCGCGAATTCGTCGCCTTTGGCTAGGATTTCTGTTCGTCTCCAGTATCCTGCCTCTTCTCCTGCCAACTCTCCGAGAATAGTCAAACTTCGTCCATCGGGAGCTATTTCAATTTGTTTTGCAAGCCCAGTAAGCGTGGCTTTCGTAGTCATTCTGCAAACCCCAATGCACGAGCAATCAAACGGGCGTCGGTCGGGCACGCCTTAACCTTTAAGGAAGTGCTCGCCAAAGGTCGAGACCTCCACATCTGCGCCGTCGCTGTAGAACCTGCAAAATCCTGCACTCTGTATTTTGGTGATTCCCATTTTCGACGCAAAACTTGAATGAGCAATACATAGCGGAAATACGAAGGGCACATCGTACTGTACCAAGCCATCGCTTGTTACTTCTTCCGCAATTATGTATTTAGCTTGAGCCGCCATCACATCTCCGAAACTTGAGTTGCCAACAATTCGTCGGCGTAATGTAGATCTCCGCCAATTGTGCAACCGATAGTTTTGTCCCCGCGATAAATGGCGGCAGCCAGCCTGTGGTTGCCGTCAATCACAATCCAAGCCACATGGCACCCTAGGTCGGGTGCCCCAACGTCTAACTGGATAGTATCGCCCCACCCGTGTTTCACGAGCCAAGCGATTCTGGCCTCATGCTCGCTCGCTGGGTTTATCCTGCCCAAGCCCAGATAGTCAACTGGGGTTGATCGCAGGTTCTCTGTCGCGAGAGCCAGTTGTACACCATTTTCCGTCACCCCGGCACACCATGGATCTCTCAGGAGTGCGTTGGGGAGCAGGGAAATGTCAACCTCAGCATCACAGTCCATTACGCCGCCTTCTCGATGCCAGCCACGTCCGTCTTACTCAGGCGCAGAAGACAGTGAGTGCCCCCATCAGCGTCCCAGCAATGGAGCGTACGCCCACCCTTGGGAACCTTGTGAACCCTGAAGCGACGGACTTCCACTCCACCATAGGGCAGCGGCCTCGTGCTTTCCAGTATTTGCCCAACTTCGTACTTGCGCTTGCGGAGCGCTGCTTGTCTGCGAACCTCTACTCGCCATTCGTCAGACCACTTTCCGAGCCCCTCAGCGAGCGGCAACTCTTCGGCAAGTTCGATGTAGCTCACCGGGCAGTTGTGGTATCCCACTCCCATGCTTTCGTCCATCGACTTGGAGCCCCAATCGCCCTGAGATTTCCCAAGAAGATGCACAGCAATGAAACGATACTTTTTCCCATCTTTGGGAGTGTTCTCCATCACAGCGTAGACCACGTTGCCTCGCGCGCAGTGCCGAAGAGTCTCGCAACCTGTTGCTCCGTCGTCGCTTTTCCAGCCTGCCGTCACTTCCGCGATGGCCTCTTTGCGTGTCATTCCGTAACCAAATGTCCAGCCCATTGTTGCCTCCCTTGCATTTCTTATCGGCTATGAGGCTCGAAACTTGAGCGGAACCCCAAAGAACCCGGGCGCTGGAACGCCCGGGTTCCCGGGAGGCGGGACCGGCGATCGGTCCCTGGGCGTAATCGCTGATTATGCGAATCTGTCGCGCTTTTCTCGAATTGCTTCTTCCAGATCCTTAACTGCGCACCCGAGACTGGTCGCCTCCCTACAGTGCTTTGAGTGTTCTCGGGCCTCCGTTATCACATTCGCACGAGCGCCGTCTAGACGTGTTCCTGTATCTTTGAGCGCTTTCAGGCCTTCCTCCATTTCTCGATCGCTCCTATGTGAAGGCCCGGGATCTAGATTCACGCGCTTGTAGGCTTTGGCTCGCCATGAATCCCAATTCCACTCTTGGAGCTTCAGAGCCACTTCGTCTCGACTCCTGCCGGTGAGTAACAAGCCCTTGGCAGCATCGACGGCGAGGCCGTGATCGGCGAAATCCGTGAGATTATCCGCCTTTATCACACCCAAGATGAATTT